>Ga0315273_10001040_pt1 | contig 30727 bp, 31 predicted proteins | sample YL17G02_0_MG_FD_205753 | JGI IMG/M metagenome (GOLD analysis project Ga0315273, IMG submission 205753) | Sediment microbial communities from Yellowstone Lake, YNP, Wyoming, USA - YL17G02_0 | ecosystem: Environmental > Aquatic > Freshwater > Lake > Sediment | place: USA: Wyoming | collected... | reverse complement strand
CCGCGACGGATCCTCGCCCAGCTCGATCAGCAGCTGGCGGATCAGCGCGGCGATCTTTTCGTTCTTCGCGTGCATGGTCATCTTCCTTCCCGAGGTCCGGGCTCGAACGTGCGTCGCGATCGACGCTCACGGTCATTATCCCAAAATCCGTTGCACACAACCGCAGCCCGGGTTGAGCGCGAGCGAAACCGGGGACCGATGCCCATTCGAAATCCCCCCGGGTTTCGCTGCGCTCAACCCGGGCTACGCAACCCGGGATGCGCAACCCTTGCCACCCGGGCCATGGCCGTCTGGACATCAGGCACGCGTTTCCAGCGCTTCCCAGCGCGCATAGTCGGCCGCCAGATCCGCTTCGACCTGCGGCAGCTCGGCGTGCAGCGCCTTGACCTCCGCCGGATCGCGATAGAGCGTCGGGTCCGCAAAGCGGGCGCGGATCGCGGCGACGCGCGCTTCCTGCGCTTCAATGCGCGCGGGCAGGGCGGCGAGCTCGCGCGCCTCGTTGAAGGTCAGTCCGGCGCGCGCCGGCCGGGCGGCTGCACGCGGGGACGCTGCGGGGGCCGGTCGCGGGTCGGTGCGCGGCTCGCGCGGCCGCACGGTTTCCCGGGCGGCGCTTGCACGGCGCGCGTGCCACTCCGCCCAGTCGCTGTAGCCTCCTGCATACTCCCGCAATACGCCGTCGCCCTCGAACGCGATCACCTGCGTCACCACGTTGTCGAGGAACACGCGGTCGTGGCTGACGAGGAAGATCGTTCCGCCGTAGTCCTGCAGCAGCGCCTCGAGCAGCTCCAGCGTCTCGATGTCGAGGTCGTTGGTCGGCTCGTCCAGGACCAGCACGTTGGCGGGTTGCGCGAACAGCCGCGCGAGCAGCAGCCGGTTGCGCTCGCCGCCGGACAGCGCGCTGACCGGCGACCGCGCGCGTTCGGGCGCGAACAGGAAGTCGCCGAGGTAGGTGATCACGTGGCGGCGCTCCCCGCCGATCTCCACCCAATCGGCGCCGGGACTGATCGTGTCCTGCACCGTGGCGTCGGGGTCGAGGCGGTCGCGCAACTGGTCGAAATAGGCGACGGACAGGTTGGCGCCGCGGCGCACCGTGCCCGCGTCCGGGGCGATTTCGCCGAGGAAGAGTTTCAGCAGCGTGGACTTGCCGGCACCGTTCGGGCCGATCAGGCCGATGCGATCGCCGCGGAGGATGCGCGTGGTGAAATCCCGGATCAGCACCCGGTCGCCGTGGCGCTTCGCGACGCCCGTGAGCTCGGCCACCATTTGCCCCGAGCGCGCGCCGTCGTCGACGCGCAGGTTGACCTGCCCGAGGCGGTCGCGGCGCGCCGCGCGCTCGCGCCGCAGTTCCGCGAGACGCCGGACGCGGCCTTCGTTGCGGGTGCGCCGCGCCTCGATGCCCTTGCGGATCCACGCTTCTTCCTGCGCGAGCACCTTGTCGAACCTCGCGTTGGCCACCGCTTCTTCATCGGCTTCGCGCGCCTTCCTTTCCTGGTAGGCGGCGAAATTGCCCGGATACCCGCGCAGTCGCCCGCGATCGAGTTCGACGATGCGGGTGACGACGGCGTCGAGAAAGCGGCGATCGTGGGTGACGCAGACGACGGCGCCCGCGAAGTCCTGCAACAGCGCTTCGAGCCAGGTGATGGCGCCGATGTCCAGATGGTTGGTCGGTTCGTCGAGCAGCAGCACATCGGGATCCGCCGCCAGGCCCTGGGCGAGGGCAACGCGCTTTCTCCCGCCGCCGGACAGCGTGCCGATCGTCGCATCGGCGGGCAATTCGAAGCGCGACAGCACGGCATCGACCCGGTGGCCCAGCGCCCAGCCGCCGGCCGCGTCGAGCCGGCCGTGCAGCGTGCCGACATCGGCGAGCCGGCGCGGATCGTGCTCGTCCTCGCCGAGAAGCGCGATGGCATGATGGTAGTCGGCGAGCAGCCGGCCCTGCGCGCCGAGGCCGAGGGTGACCGCATCGTAGATGGTGCTCGCCGCGTCGAGGTCGGGCTCCTGCGCGACGTAGCCGATCCGGGCATTCGGCGCGAGCCACGTCTCGCCGTCGTCGAGGTGGACGAGGCCGGCGATCACCTTCAGCAGCGATGACTTGCCGGTGCCGTTGCGGCCGATCAGGCCGACGCGCTCGCGCGGGTCGAGCTGGAAGTCCGCACGGTCGAGCAGTTGATGATGACCGAACGCAAGGCGGGCGCGGGCAAGCGAGACGAGAGGCATGGGAGAGGGAGCGCGCAAGACGTAACGCGGCGGCGTCGACCGGCGACTGCGTAGACAGCCCGGCGTTGAGCGCAGCGAAAGCCGGGTGGTTGCGGCAACGAGTGCGGTCGCCCCGGGTTTCGCTGCGCCGGGTTGCGCAAGCGCCAGGGTTACGCAAGCGCCAGGGTTACGCAATCGCCGGCCGGGTCATCGTTCGTGCCGCAAGGCGAGCATGGCCTCGATCAGTTCCGGCTCCTCCCACGGCACGTCAACCGGGTAGGTCCGCAGGTAGTCGCTGTTGGAATCGCGCAGCCATTCCTCCGGAAAACGGACATCGACACCTTCTTCACCTTCGCCGAGATCGGCGCGGGAGGGCGACGGCAGGCCGTGCAGCGCGGAGTGGAGCGCGGCGCACAGATCCACATCGAACCAGCTGCCGCGGTGGGACCCCGGGGTGATGCTGCGGTTGATCGCGACCAGCGAGGATTCCCCGGTGCGCGGGTCCGCGACAAATTCGAGGCCGAAGATGCCGGTCATGCCGAAGGTGCCGACGAGTTTCTCGGCGAACCCGCGAGTTTCCGGCGAGCGGTGATAGCGGAACACGGTGCCGCGTCCGGCCGGTTCCGGATCGGCGACCAGCGTGTCCGCCGCCCAGCCGGCGAGCAACGCGCCCTGCCAGGCCGCGACTGCGTAGTGCCTGGTGCGTCCCGGGAGCTGCGCCTGGACCAGCAGGCGGCCGGGGCCCGGCTCGTCGAGGTCGAACGCACTCGCCCGCGACAGTTCGGCGAACGCGCGCGCGAGTTCGTCGCGGTTCGAGCAGATCGCCACACCCTGGCCGGAAAATGCGTAATGGCGCCTGACGACCAGCGGATACCCGTGCGTCGCCGCCAGCGGCTCCGCTTCGCCGACGTCTGCGGCGATCACGAACGGCGGCACCCGGATGCCGAGCGCAGCCGCGGCCGGGGGCCACAGCGTATGGTCGACGCTCGCCCGATAGCCCGCGGGATCGCCCAACGACTCGCGAATCAGCGCGGCCAGCTCGAGCTGCAGTTCCGGCCGCAGATCCTGCGGCGGCGAGAGCACCACCGACTGCAGCAGCCGGAAGGCCATGTCGTCGCAGGGAAGCACGAGCCGCGGCGACGTGGCTTTCACGGTGGCGGTAAACGAGTAAAGCCATTGCCGCACGGTGGGGTTGTCGGGCAGGTGGCCGACCCGCGCCAGGAATGAGCTCTTTTCCGCGAGCGTGTCGCGCGGCGTCAGCAGCGTGACCTCGAATCCCGCGTTGGCAAGGGCCCAGGGAATGCGCGCGGTGCCGGGCCACCTTGTCCCCGTGGAAACGAGCAGTGCGGGTGTGCTCATCGCCGGGCCGATACCGGAGGATGCCATCGGCCGCGCACCGGCGACGGGCGCCTCGTGCGCAGGCTCGCGCGGGATCGGGCCGGCCGGCGCATGTCAGCCGCGCCCGATGAACGGCATCTTGGTCGCCATGACCGTCATGAACTGCACGTTGGCGTCGAGCGGCAGGCTGGCCATGTAGACGACCGCGCTCGCGACGTGGGCAACGTCCATCAGCGGCTCGGCCGCGATCGTGCCATTGGCCTGGGGCACGCCGGTCGCCATCCGCGCTGCCATTTCGGTGCCGGCGTTGCCGATGTCGATCTGGCCGCAGGCGATGTCGTACTTGCGACCGTCGAGCGAAGCCGCCTTGGTGAGACCGGTGATTGCGTGCTTGGTCGCGGTGTACGGGGCCGAATTGGGCCGTGGCGCGTGCGCCGAGATCGAGCCGTTGTTGATGATGCGCCCGCCGCGCGGATCCTGGGTTTTCATCAGCTTGAAGGCCTCCTGCGTGCAGAGGAAGGACCCGGTGAGGTTGATGTCGACGACATTCTTCCACTGCGCCCAGGTGAGGTCTTCCAGCGGTATCGGCGGCGCGCCGGTGCCGGCGTTGTTGAACAGCAGGTCGAGGCGGCCGAACGCGGCCTTGGTGCGCGCGAACAACGCCCGCACCGCTTCCGGATCGCCGACGTCGGTCGGGACGGCCAGCGCCCGCTCGCCGGACAGGCCGGCGTCGGCGATGACCTGCTGCAGCGGTTCGAGGCGGCGCCCCGCGAGCACCACGTCGTAGCCTTTGTGCAGCAGCGCGAGCGCGGTCGCCTTGCCGATGCCGGTGCCGGCGCCGGTGACGATCGCGACCTTGGTGGGTGGGTGCATGTGCGAGTCATCCGTGATGAACGCTGCATTACAAAAAGAACGCCGGGGCGGAAGCGGTGGCTTCCCGTGCCCCGGCGCGCCGGCGCGCGCTCGTCAGCCGTCGTACTTGAACGACACCTGGACGCGGGCCCGGTAGGCGACGACCTTGCCGCCTTCGACCTTCATGTCGAGCTTCGAGACCTCGGCGATCCGCAGGTCGCGCAATGACTTGCTCGCCGCGGTCACGGCATTCTGCGCCGCATCCTCCCAGGAAGTCTTGCTGGTGCCGATTACCTCGGTGACGCGGTAGATGCCGTCGCCGGTACTTTTCTTGGCCATGGTCGCTCCTTCGTTCCAGGGTCTGCCGCGTCGCGGCTTCGACATTCGGCCCCTGGCCCGTTCATGATACGCGACCTCGCGGCGGGTGGCACGGCGTGGGGGCGCCGCGCCATCACGGCGCCGCGACGCCGTCCGCGGGCACGCGCGCGGGCCCGGCCGGCCGCGCGTACTTCCATTTCTTCTGCAGCCAGAGAAAGCAGGGTGGATCGCGGCGGACCGCGCGCTCCAGCGCTCCTGCATACCGCTCGACGATCAGCTCGTCCGCTCCGTCCTCGTAGGGCGGTTCCGCCAGCACGCTGAAGCGCACCGAATAGCGGCCGCGACGGACCCGCTGCATGTCGACGTAGACCACGTCCGCGTCGAGAAAGCGCGCGATCTTGCCGGCGCCCACGAAGAACGCCGTGTCCTGGTGCAGGAATTCCAACCAGAGTTTCGGGTCCGGCGGCTTGGGTGTCTGGTCGGCGATCACCGCGTAGGCACGCGGCTGCGCGCCATGGGTCATCAGCGCGTAGATGAATTCCTTGCGCGGAATGAGCGTGCTGCCGAAGCGGCTGCGCGCGGTGCGGAAGAACTCGTCCACGGCAGCGACGCGCTGCGGCTGGTAGACCACGTCGATCGGAATGTCGAAATGCACGCCGGCGGCGAGCAGCAGCCATTCCCAGTTCGCGTAATGGGCGGTCAGCAGCACGACGGAGCGCCCGGCATCCGCGCAGCGCTGCACGACCTCCGGGTTGTCGATGGTCACGCGCTCGCGCAGCGCGTCGGCGGAGGCCCCGAAGCCCCAGACCGCTTCCATCAGCGTATCGGCGGCGTAGCGGTACGACTGCCTGAGTATCACCGCCCGTTCGGCCGCGCTCCGCTCCGGGAACGCGTTGCCGATGTCGCGCTCGGTGTATTCGCGGCGCCAGCGCAGGACGTAGAACGCGACGAGATAGATCACCGTCGCCGTGCCGTGGAGCAGCCGCAACGGCACGCGCGTCAGAGCTTTCAGCAGCAGGATCATGGCGTCGGATGGTAATTCATTGCGGACACCGCGCGCGGCGCAGGCGCGCCCGACGCCGGCTGCCCTTGCGGCAAACGCGTTGCGCCCGCCTACGACGAAACCATGTCGGCGACGTGGTCCGGCGGCGCGACCCGCGGCGCGCGCGGCGGCGCCTCGGCGGCCGTCGCGCGAACGCAAAGGTTCTCCGCGGCCATCGTGTGCGCGAGCAGCTTGACCAGCGCGTAGACCGCGTCGATGTGCGGCGTGGCCATCCCCGTGAGGCGGCCGAGCTCGATCACCGCGCCGACCAGCGCGTCGATCTCGGGCTCGCGGCCGGCCTCGATGTCCTGCAGCATCGACGTCTTGTGCCTGCCCACTTTTTCCGCGCCCGCGATGCGCTTCTCGATCGACACCCGGAACGTGATGCCGAGCGCGCTGCCGATCGCCTGCGCCTCGGCCATCATGTTCTCGGCCAGCGCCCGGGTGTGCGGGTACCGGCACAGGTCGACCAGCGTCGAGTGGGTGAGCGCGCTGATGGGGTTGAACGTGAGGTTGCCCCACAGCTTGAGCCAGATTTCCGCGCGGATGTTGTCGAGGATCGGCGACTTGAAGCCGGCGTCGTTGAAGGCCGCGGCAATGCGCGACACGCGCTCGGTCGTGGTGCCGTCGAGCTCGCCCAACGGATAGCGGTTGCCCTCGATGTGCCTCACCACGCCGGGACCGGCAAGCGTTGCGGCCGGGTAGACGACGCACCCGACGATCCGCCGTGGGTCGATCGTGTTCATGATGCGCGAGTGCGGATCGACGCTGCGGACGCAGTAGCCCTCGTGCGGGCCCCCGTGGCGCTGGAAGTACCACCACGGAATCCCGTTCTGCATCGGAATCAGCACGGTTTCGTCGTGAAACAGCGCCGGAAGGTCCTCGACGATCGCTTCGACCTGGGTGGCCTTCACCGCCAGGATGACGAGGTCCTGCGCGCCGGCCGACCGGATCGATTCGGTGGCGCCGATATCCCGCGCGAGCTGCTCGGTGCCGTCGTCGAGGATGAGCCGCAGCCCGCCCTTGCGAATGGCGTCGAGGTTCGCGCCGCGCGCGATCACGGTGACGTCGTGCCCCGCCGTTGCCAGCAGCACGGCGAGGTGGCCGCCGATCGAGCCTGCTCCAACCACACAGATGCGCATAGTGCCCCCCGTGACCAACGTCGCGGACGGATCCCGCCGACGCGAATGCCGCACCGCAACATTCTACCGGCAAACGGCCGCCCGCAGGGTGGCGATGGCAAATCCGATCCCTCCCGGCCCGCCTGAACCGGTAACCTCCGCGGGAGTCGCGGATTGCGCACGGGGCGCAACCAATCGCGCCGCCGATGGTCGTACCGCGGGCAGGGTGCAAGGAAAGCCGGACGGCGGCGACTAACCCTGCAGCGAAGGGCAAGCGATTCTTGCCCGCACAGGAGACGGGTCATGTTGCAGCGATGCACAAGCGGGACGGCCGCGCTGTTGGCGTTCGGCCTCATGGCGGTGGCGGGTGTCTGTGGCGCTGCCGGCAGCGCGGCCACGCTGCCGGCGCCGGCGATGGACGTGCCGGCGTCATCGGTAAAGGGGACCCAGACCGCGGTCTTCGCGGGTGGCTGCTTCTGGGGTGTGGAGGCGGTCTTCCGGCACGTGAAGGGCGTCACCAGCGCCGTGTCGGGGTACGCTGGCGGGACCGCGCAGACCGCCGACTACGAGAAGGTGAGCAGTGGCGCGACGCGTCACGCCGAAGCGGTCCAGGTCACCTATGATCCGGCGCAGGTCTCGTACGGCCAGTTGCTGCGGGTCTTCTTTTCCGTCGCCCATGACCCGACGCAGCTCAATCGCCAGGGGCCCGATGCGGGCCCGCAGTACCGTTCGGCGGTTTTCTTCATGAACGACGAGCAGAAGTCCGTCGCCCAGGCCTACATCAACCAGCTCAGCCAGGCGAAGTCCTTCTCGCGCCCGATCGTGACCGAGGTGGTGACGCTGCCGGCGTTCTACCCGGCCGAGGCCTACCACCAGGATTACGCGGCCCGCAATCCGAACCAGCCGTACATCGTCATCCACGACTTGCCGAAGGTGGCCAACCTGAAGCAGGGATTCCCGGCGCTCTACACCGGGAAATAGGGAACGGGTGGAACCCGCATGACGGGATTGGCAGAGCGGTTCGGGCGGCCGCTGCGCCTCGCGATCATCGGCGGCGGGCCGGATTCGTGGATCGGCTGCATGCATCGCGGTGCCGCCGAGATGGACGGCGGGTGGCGCGTCGTCGGCGGTGTCTTCTCCGGCGATCCGGCGCGCGCGCGCGCGGCGGGCGTCACGCTCGGCTTCGATCCGACGCGCAGCTACGGTGACGTCGGCGAGATGCTGGCGAGGGAGAAGGATCGCCCCGACGGCATCGACGCGGTGGCCATCATGACGCCGAACGACACGCACTATCCGTTCGCCGCCGCGGCGCTCGACGCCGGGCTCGACGTCGTCGGTGACAAGCCCGTCAGCCACGATTTCGGAGAGGCCCGCGATCTGGTGGCCCGCACGGCGAAACGGGGCCGCATCTTCGCCGTCGCGCATGGCTACTCGGCGTACCCGATGACACGCTACGCCCGGCAGCTCGTCCGCGAGGGCGCGTTGGGGCCGATCCGGCTGGTGCAGGTCGAGTACATCCAGAGCGGGCTCGCGACGCGGGTCGAGGACGGCCCGCAGAACAACCGCTTCCGCTGGCTGCTCGATCCGCAGCGGAGCGGCCTCGCGCTGGTGATGAGCACGATCGGCTGCCATGCGCAGCACCTCGCGTGCTTCGTGGCGGGGATGAACGCGGCGCGGGTCGCCGCCGACGTCGGCACGCTGACGCCGGGAAGAAAGGTCGTCGATCACGTATCGGCGCTGATCGAGTTCGACGGCGGCGCGCGCGGCACGTTTACCGCCACCCAGGCGGCCGCCGGTGGCGAGAACGACATCCGGCTGCGCGTCTACGGCGAGAAGGGGATGCTCGACTGGTCGCACCGCGACCTGAGCTACCTGCGGCTCGCGCTGCACGGCGAGCCCGTGCGCGTCATCACCCGCGGCGACCCGTTCCTGCCGCCCGCGATCATTGCTGCCGGCCGCACCCCGCGCGGCCATCCCGAGGGACTGCGCGAGGCCTTCGCCAACATCTACGTCGAGGTGGCGCAGGAGCGGATGGCGCGTGCCTTGGGCGAGCTCGTGCCCGAGCTTCCCTACCCGCGGATCGCGGAAGGCGCGCACACGATGGCGTTCATCGAGGCGTGCGTCGCGTCGCAGCGCAGCGGGGGCTGGGTCGACGTGGCCACGCTCTGACTCAGAGGCTGAGAGTTTTTCGAGCGTGCCCGAGCAGCGCGCCAGAAGGCGGCCGATCGAGGCGCAAAGCGCAGCCATAGCCCGGGCTATGGCGAGCATTGGCAACGACGAGCGGGCGTCGTCTGGCGTGACGAGCGGGCATGATCGAAAGACTCTCAGCCTCTCAGCGCGCGGCGCAGCGGCGCAGCGCTTCGAGGGCGTCGTCGGCGTCCTTCTTGAGGCGCGCGCCGTACTGCTGCGCGCCGGTCGCGTTCAGCACGACATTGGCACGGGCCGCGGTGAGCGTCGCATCTTCGAGGTGGGGCAGCGCCTCGGGGCAGCCGCAGGCTTTGGCGTGGCGTGTCGCGTCGATGGAGGGGATCCGCGCGCTCGCCGCCGTGTCTCCGGCAGCGACATAGCCCTGGCTCGTGAACGCCCGTTCCCCGAGCTCGGCAACGACGCTCGCATGGCGAATGGCGAGCTCGCAGTCGGCGGCGGTGGCGGTGGCGGCGGACGCGAACAGCCCCGCGGCGGCGGCGACGGTGCAGCGGATCAGCGTGAGGCGCATGGGCGGGTCGATGGCGGAAGGGTAGGGGTGCGCAGAGTTCAGTCGCGGAACGTCGCCGGCCGCCGCTCGCGCGCGGCGGCGAGCGCTTCGCCGAGATCGGCCGACATCAGCATCGCCGCATTCCACGTCGCGACGTAGTTGAGCCCGTCGGCCACCGAATGGTCGCGGGCGTAGGTGATCATCTCCTTGGACCCGCGCACGGCCAGCGGCGATTTGGCGGCGATGGCCGTCGCGATCTCGCCGACGCCCGCGGCGAGCTCCGCGGGCGTGTCGTAGCAGCGGTTGACGAGGCCGATGTCGCGCGCCTCGCGGCCGCTCACGTTGCGGCCGGTGTAGGCGAGCTCGCGCGCCATGCCTTCGCCGATCAGCTTCGGCAGCCGCTGCAGCGTGCCGACGTCGGCGGTGAGCCCGACGTCGACCTCCCGGACCGAGAACACGGCGTCGGCCGAACAGTAGCGGACGTCGCAGGCGACGGCGACGTCGATGCCGCCGCCGATGCAGGCCCCGTGAATCGCGGCGAGCACCGGCTTGCGGCAGCGCTCGATCGCGCTGACGGTGTCCTGGAAGTCGAGGATCACGCGCCGCAGCTTTTCGCGCGCGCGCCCGTCGCAGGGATCGGCGATTTCGGCGGAGAGTCCGGCGAGGAGGGCGAGATCGATGCCGGAGGTGAACTGCGCGCCCGCGCCGCGCAGCACGCCGACGCGGGCCTCGGGCGTGGTGTCGAGCCAGCGCATGGCGTCGCGCAGCTCGTGCCACATCGCGAGGTCGAGCGCATTGGCCTTGCCCGGTCGGTTCAGCTCGACGACGGCGACGGACCCTTGCAGGGCGACGTTGAGGCGTTGGTAGGTCATCGACGGCTCTCCGGTGTGGGTGATCGGATTCGTTCAGCGCGACGCGCGGAGCGCGGCAAAGGCCTCGTCGACGACGGCGAGCGTGCGGTCGATGTCGTCGTCGCTGTGCGCAATGGAGATGTAGAACTTCTCGTTGGGGTTGACGAGCAGGCCGCGCCGCAGCAGCTCGAGCGCGAAGCGCCAGCCGAGATCCTTGTCGGCGGTGGTGAGGTCCATCCAGGTGCGCAGCGGCCGCCGCTCGGTGAAGCGCACGCCGAACACGGCATCTTCGCCGGGGGCCTGCACCGCGAAGCCGTGACGGGTACCCGACTCGACGATGCCCGCCCGCAGCCGGGCGCCGATGCGCGACAGGTGCTGGTAGACGCCGGGTTGCGAGAGCACGTCGAGCGCCGCGCATCCGGCGGCGGCGCACACCGGATTGCCGTTGAGCGTGTTGGTCGCCCAGACGACGTCGGCGCGCGGGCGCGAACGCGCGTCGAGCACCGCCATGACCTCGGCGCGACCGGCGATCGCGGCCATCGGGAAGCCGCCGCTGACCGCCTTGCCGTAGCAGGCGAGATCCGGCACGACGCGATAGCGCTCCTGGCCGCCGCCCCAGGCGATGCGAAAGCCGGTGACGATTTCGTCGAATACCAGCACGATGCCGAGGCGGCGGGTCACCTCGCGCAACGCTTCGAGGAAGCCGGGCTCGGGCAGCAGCACCCGCTGCAGCGGCTCGACGATGACGGCCGCCAGCTCGTGCGCATGCGCTTCGATCATGGCGACCGCGGCCGCGGTCTCGTTGAACGGCGTCACCAGCACCGTCGTCCCCGTTTCGTGCGGGACGCCGATCGAATCGGGCTTCGCGTGCGGATAGTCCGATGCCGCGCCCGGTACCGTGCCCCAGAGCCCGTAGTCGTGCATCCCGTGCCACGCGCCTTCGAACTTGAGGATCTTGTTGCGGCCGGTGAACGCGCGGGCGATGCGCAGCGCGTAGAACGTGGCCTCGGTGCCGGAACCGGTGTAGTGGACCGCATCGGCGCAGGGGATCGCCCCGACCATCTTTTCCGCCAGCAGGATCTCGGGCTCGTTGAGGAAGTAGTACGTCGTGCCCTTCGGCAGCTGCGCCGCCACCGCCGCGGTGACCGCGGGGTGGGCGTGGCCGAGCAGCGCCGGGCCGGAACTCAGGTGGTAGTCGATGTATTCGCGCCCCGCGACGTCCCACACGCGGCTGCCTTCGCCGCGGGCGACGACGAGGTTGAGTTCCGGCGGCAGAACGAACAGCCCGAGGCCGCCGCCGGCGAGATACCGACCGGCGGCGGAGAGCAGAGTTGCCTGGTGGTCGTGTGGGGTCATGGGATCGCGGGCATGGTCAGCATGAAGGAAAGGGGCAGGATACCGGGCGCGGCGCTGCTGCGGCGGCACTACCGTCGCCGCCCTCTTTGCATTATCCTCGCTCCCGGGCGATGGACGCGACCTCGTCCCTCATGGGAGGTTCCGCGATGAGTGCGATGGGGGCGTTGCTGCCCGACGAGAACATACTGCTCGACGTCGACCTGGCGGGCCGCACCGGGCTCTTTCATGCGGTCGGCGAACTGTTCGAGCGTCGGTACGCCTTGCCCGCCGACAAGATCGCGGCGAGTCTCGACGCGCGCGAGCGCATCGGCTCGACCGGGCTGGGGCAGGGCGTAGCCATTCCGCACGCGCGGATCAAGGGGCTCGAGCGCGCGATCGCCGCGTTCGTCCGGACGCGCGTGCCCATCGCCTTCGGCGCCCCCGACGACAAGCCGGTGTCGGATTTCCTGGTGTTGCTGGTGCCGGCGCAGGCCACCGATCTGCACCTGCAGATCCTCGCCGACGTGGCAACGCGCTTCGACGACCCGGAGTTTCGCGGGATGCTGCGCGCATGCACCGACGCCGCGGCGGCGCGGGCGCTGTTTGCCGATTGGGTGCCGGCCTGACCTCGCACCCGCATGGCGGCCGTCACCCTTTCCTCACCGCAGAAAGCCAGAATCCTGGCTGAAGCGCTGCCGTTCATACGCGGCTATCACGGCAAGACGCTGATCGTCCGCTTTGGCGGCGGGGCGATGGCCGATCCGGCGCTGAAGGCCGGTTTCGCCCGCGATGTCGCGCTGTTGCGCCTGGTCGGCATGAATCCGATCGTCGTCCACGGCGGCGGGTGGCGGATCGACCGGCTGCTGGAGCAGATGGGCATCGCGGTCCGCCGGCATCGCGATGTCCGCGTGACCGACGCACCGACCATGAACGTCGTCGAGATGGTGCTGGGCGAAATCAACCAGGAGCTGGTCGGGCTCATCAACCGGCACGGCGCCAAGGCGGTGGGGATCAGCGGGCAGGACGGACGCTTCATCCACGCGCGGCGGATGGCGCTGCCGGTCGAGGCCGGCGAGACCGAGGCCCCGGATCTCGGCCAGGTCGGCGACGTCGAGCGGATCGATCCCGACATCATCGACCTGCTGCTGTCGCGCGGCTTCATTCCGGTGATCATGCCGATCGGCGTCGGCGCCGACGGCACCGCCTACCACATCAATTCCGATCTCGTGGCCGGGCGACTCGCGCGCACGCTGCACGCGGAGAAGCTGATCCTGATGACCAACGTGCCGGGCGTCTTCGGCCGCGACGGCAAGCTCGCCTACGTCCTCACCGCCAGCGAGGCGGAAGCGTTGCTTGCCGACGGCACGGTCGAAGGCGGGATGCGCACGCGCCTGACGGCGGCGCTCGCGGCGGTGCGCGAAGGCGTGCGGTCGGTCCACATCATCGATGGCGGCGTCGAGAGCGCGCTGCTGCTCGAAGTGCTGACCAATGCCGGCGTCGGCACCGCCGTGCGGTCGGACGCGGGCCCGCATTTTCTCGCCGACAGCCGGAGCTACTTCGCCGGCCCGGCCGAGGATTGAATCGGCGGACCCGATTCGCTTTCTTACGCCGGCGGCCGGGCTGGCGGGTGAAACTGCCGCAGTTCCCGCAGCAGGAATTCCTCGTCCAGCGGGCCGAGGTCGAACCGCTGACAGGCCTCTTCGACGAGGTGCGGAGTCCAACGCTCGTGCAGGGCCAGCCAGGCGACCGCGCGGCGCAGCGCTTCCCCCTTTGGCACGATCGGCGGTATCGGCATGGTATGACCGGCGTCGGGGGACATTGCGCGGCGAGGATTGGACTCGGCGCCATTTTGCGCCATCATCACGGGCGCGGGGCGTGGTGCCCGCCACCGATCGACCCCGACGAATGTTCGAGGAGCTTCGCGCGATGCTACGGAAAGCGATGATGCCACTGCGGATCGGTGCGCTTGGCGGGCTCCTCCTCTGCCTGTCGGCCGTTGCGCCGAACGCCGCGCATGCGGCGACCGCCACCGAGTGCACCGGCGTGGGCCTGTGCTATTGCATCAACGCCGATTTTCGACCGGCGATCGCCGAGAAGGTCACCTATTTCCGGACTCTGCTGGCCGAGCAGCGGGCCAAGGGCAAGGCCACCGGTTACATGAGCATCCCGCTGTCGACCGTCGGTGGCAGCTACTTCGGCGTCAACCGCGAAGTGGCGCAGCAGGCCAGGGAGCGCATCGAGGCGCGGTTCGGAACCGCGTCGGCCTGGGTGCTGAATCCGACGGCCAAGGACGCCGATCTGCCCACGATCGCCGGCGTGCGCGCTGGCCAAGCCGAGTACCTGCTGATGTGGACCCGGATCCTCGAGGGCGCGAACGCGCTGGGCGAGGACTTCGATTTCATCTATTTCGCGGGGCCGTCGGATTTCGCCGGCTTTTTCGGCCTGACGGGAAAGGGCGACATGGACAAGCTTGCCGCGTACTTCGAGGAGCGCCTCGCCAAGGACGCCGACCTCAAGCGGGCGGTCGAGCGGGGTACCGTATCGGCCGGCGCCTTCCGCAATTATTACGCGCTGCGGGCGTCGGCGGCCTTCAGCGTCGGCGCGCACGACGAGTGGAACGTCATCCGCGCCGTCAATGCACGCCGCCGTGACGACGCCAAGCTTGGCATCGGCAACCAGTTGCCCGTGCTGTTCGACGGGCGCGCGGTGTCGGCGGCCGAAGCCGAACAGCTGGTGGCCGGCGGCAATGTGGGGGCGTGCAAGAACTAGAGCGAATCAGGGGACAGACCACGTTTTCTGGCGTTGAGACCTATCATGCGTGATCGGTCCCGCATTCGCATCTGCAGGGAAACGTGGTCCCCTATTCGCGGAGCGCGCTGACCGCCGCGACAATCGCCGCCGTGGCGGAGGTGCCGATCCGATTGGCGCCGGCGTCGATCATCGCCAGCACGTCGGCAAGGGTGCGGATCCCGCCCGACGCCTTGACGCCGATAGCCGGGCCGACCGCCGCGCGCAGCAAGCGCACGTCGGCGACCGTCGCGCCGCCGGCGGGGTGAAACCCGGTCGACGTCTTGACGAACGCCGCGCCCGCGTCGCAGGCGAGCCGGCAGGCGAGGCGCTTTTCCTCGTCGGTCAGCGCGGCGGTCTCGAGAATCACCTTGACCGGCACACCCTGCGCGGCGAGCACCACGGCCTCGATGTCGGCGGCCACCAGCGTCGCACGGGCGCTGCGCAGCGCGCCGACGTTCATCACCATGTCGATCTCGCCGGCGCCGTCCGCGATGGCGATCGACGCCGCCAGCCCCTTGACGTCGTGGCTGTCGCAGCCATGCGGAAAGCCGATGACGCTGACCACCTGCGCATCGGCTCCCCGCAGCGCTTCGGCCGCAATCGATACCCAGCAGGGCTGCACGCAATAGAAGCCGACCCCCCACGTGCGGACGACTTCGGCGCCGTCCCGGATCTCCTGCTCCGTCGACTCCGGCTTCAGCACCGAGTGATCGAGGAGGCGCGCGAGTTCGGAGCGGGTCATGGCGCCTTGCTCCCGGAACCGGCGCGCAGGCGTGCGATGCGGTCGGTGAGATAGGCGTCGAGCGCGGCCGCGGTGGCGAATTCCGGCGTCGTGTCGGGGACGCCGAGATAGAACACGACCAGCGTGGGAGCATCGGTTTGCATGGCCGCCTCGGACGCGAAAAAGCGCAACTCGGTGCGCGGGTAATCGGCAAAGTGGGCGCGCGGCACCTTGACGTCGATGCCGCCGCCGATCCGCGTTCCGCCGAGCACGGTCGCGCGGCTGCGCGTGAACGGGTCGACTCCGGTCGCGTCGGCGAACGGGAAACGCGGCGCGTCGACGGCAATGCGGATGACGACCGCAGCGTCGCCGGTGCCGGAAGCGCGCGCGACGGCCCAGGCGAGCACAACGCCGGGGACGGCGAAGGCGTCGGCCATGCCGTGCACCTCGCGGACCGCCTCGGCGGCGGCGCAAAAGGCCGGCGCGCACGCGAAACAGAGCAGCAGCAGGCGTGCGCTCACACCACGCACTCCACGCACGCCGCGCACACTACACACACCGCTCACACCACGCACACCACTCACGCCGCTCACGTGGCGCTCCCCGGCAGGACCGTCACGGCGTCTTCGACGAATTGCAGCGAGATCGCTGCGCCCTCGGGCAGGATCGCGCCGGGCCCGGTGTTGTACCGGACCACCTGTAGCGCCATGCCCGCGCAGCGGACCACGTACTCGATCTTTTCCCCGAGGAACGTCCGTGCCGAGACTGTCGCCTGCAGGGCGTCTGTCGCGCCGCCACCGATGCCACCGATGCCGATGGCTTCCGGGCGCACGATCAACTGCACCGCATCGCCGACGGCGAGCCCGGCGGGCAACGTGCGCACGCGAACCGTGCCGCCGAGGGCGGCGATATCGGCGCCGGTGCCGACAACCGCAGCCACACTGCCTCGAACGAGATTGACGCGACCGACGAAGCGGGCGACGAATTCCGACGCCGGGCGATGGTACAGGTCTTCGGCCGTTCCCTCCTGCACCACGGTGCCCTCGTTCATCACGGCGATCCGGTCGGATACGGCCATCGCCTCTTCCTGATCGTGCGTCACGTACACCGTCGTGATCGCCAGCCGCCGCTGCAGGTTGCGGATTTCCTGCCGCATCTCGACGCGCAGCCTGGCATCCAGGTTCGACAGCGGCTCGTCGAACAGCAGCACGCGCGGCGCGATGACGATCGCGCGCGCCAGCGCCACGCGCTGCTGCTCGCCGCCGGAGAGCTGCCCCGAAAACTGCTGCTCGTACCCGGCGAGACCGACCAGCGTCAGCACCTCGGCGACGCGCGCGGCGATCGCGGCGGTCGGCTGGCCGCGCACGCGCAGCCCGTAGGCGACGTTCTCGAACACCGACAGATGCGGAAACAGCGCGTAGTTCTGGAAGACGAAGCCGATGTTGCGCTGGTTCGCCGGCAGCCCGGTCACGTCCTGTCCGCCGAAGCGGATCTGTCCGGCGTCGGGGGCTTCGAAGCCGGCGATCATCCGCAGCGTGGTCGTCTTGCCGCACCCCGAGGGACCGAGCAGCGTCAGGAACTCGCCCGGGCGCACGTCGAGCATCACGTTGCGCGCCGCGTAGATCTCGCCTTTCACGCGGTGCGCGTAGCGCTTGGAAACGCCGTCGACCGTCACGCGGATCCTTTCGATGGTCACCGGCTCATCCTCCCAGCAGGCTCGTCACCGGCATCGCGCCGGGCGCGCGGAAGAGGCGCAGCACGCGTCCGATCACCGCGATCACGACGAACACGATCGCGACCACCAGCACCGAGAAGGCCGCGGCGGGCCCCAGCGACAGCTCGGTGATGTTCTCCAGGATCTTCACCGTAATGAGCGTCCAGCCGATCGAGACCAGGAAGATCGTCGCGCTGATCGCCGTCATCGAGCGGATGAAGACGACGCCCAGGCCGGCGAAGAAAGCCGGCAGGATAAGCGGCAGCGTGATGCGGCGAAAGGTGGTGGCGCTGCCGGCGCCCAGCCCCTGCGACGCCTCCTCGAGGCTCTTGTCGATCTGCTGCAGCAGCGCCACGGTGGCGCGGATGCCGGTGGGGCCGTAGCGGAAGATGTAGCACGCGATGATGATCAGCGCGGTGCCGGTCAGTTCCAGCGGCGGGTCGTTGAACGCGATGAGGTAGGCGATGCCGACGATCGTCCCCGGCAGCGCGTAATTCATCATCGACACCAGCTCCATGGTCCGGCGTCCGACGAAGCGTTTTTTGGTGACGAGATAGCCGACCAGGATGCCGTAGAGTCCGCCCAGCGGCATCGCGATGCCGGCGATGATCAGCGTGTCGCGGATCGCCTTCAGGCCCTCCGTGAAGATCACCTTGTAATGCTGCAGCGTGAACGCGTGGTTGGCGCCGAGCGCCACCACCAGCGAGGCGTACAGCAGCAGCGCGTAGAAGTAGACGATGACGAGCGCCACAGCCAGGCACGCGCAGAGCAGGATCCCGCGGACGAGCGGCGAGATGCTGTCGAACGGGGTCTGCCCCGCGCCCTTGCCGGTGATCGTCACGTAAAAGCGCCGGCTCACCCAGTAGCGCTGCAGCAGGAACACGGCGAGCGCGGGGATGAGCAGCACGAACGACAGCGCGGCGCCGCCGCGGAGGTCGAAGAGGCCGGTGATCTGCAGGTACGCCTGCGTCGGCAGCACCTGGAAATTGTTGCCCGCGAGGATCAGGGGCGTCGCGAAATCGGCGAGCGATGCGGCGAAGAGCAGCAGGAACGCGTTGGCGAGCCCGGGAACGGCGAGCGGCAGCGTCACCGTCCGAAAGACCCGCCAGCGGGAAGCGCCGAGACTGAAGGCCATCCCCTCGACGTTCGAATCGATGGCGGCGAGTATCGGCCGCAGCGTGAGATAGGCGATCGGGAAGTACGTCAGCACCTCCGAGAACAGCGTGCTGGTGAGCCCGTAGACCGTCACCCCCTTCAGGCCCAGCAGATCGTAGGTGATGAGGCCGCGCGGCCCGAACGAAAAGATCATCGCGATCGCCGTCGTGAACGGTGGCGAGACCAGCGGCAGCAGCACGCTGACGTCGATCGCGGTGATCAGGGCGCGCGGCAGCCGGCCACGGGCGGCGGCGAAGGCAAACAGGAAGCCGAACGCGGTCCCGATCAGCCCGACCAGGAGGCCGAGCAGCAGGCTGTTCCAGAACGCGCGGACCTGGTGGCGGTCGGTCAGCACCGCCGCGATGCCGGCGGTGGTGAACGCGCCGTGGTCCGTCAGCATGCGGGCGAACAGCATCGCCAGCGGATAGACGACGAACAGCGCCAGCAGCAGCCAGAGCAGGACCACGGCCGTCGTCACCGCGGGATCCTTGCCGCCGCCGACGGCGGGCAGGCGCTGAGCCTGGGCGATCACCAGGGAGCAGGCGATGCGCGATGCGCAACCCGGGTTGAGCGCACGCGAAACCCGGGGCCACCGGAGCTCAAGGGTTCAACACTTCAGCCACCCAGCGCTCGACGATGCGCTTGCGGTTCGCTCCCGCGTAATCGGCATCGATCGGAAAGATCTTCGCGCCCTTCAGCACGTCGGCGAGGCCGGGCTCGAGCGCGACGTCGGGATTGGCCGGAACGAAATTGATCTTGTACCTGGCGAACAGCCCCTGCATCGCGGAGGAAGTTGCCCAGTCGATGAGCTTCTTCCCGAGTTCGGGATTCTTCGCGCCCTTGAGCAGCGCGATGCCTTCCGCCGCGGTGCCGATGCCTTCGCCGGGAAAGCTGATCGCCACGTCGTAGCCCTTGGCCTTGGTGTCGAGCGCGTCGACGATGAAGAAGATGCCGCCGCCAGCCTGGCCCAGCCCGACCGGGAGCGTCCCGCCGCCGCCGCTCTTGGTGTACAGCTGGACGTTGGGCCGCAGCTTCTTCATGTAATCGAACGCCCTGGTCTCGTCGCGGCCGTTGACTTCCAGAATGGAGAAGATGCGGGTGACCGCGGTGCCCGAGGTCCGCGCATCGGCCATCTGCAGCATGTTCCTGTACGGCGGCGCCAGGAGGTCGGTCCATGAGGCCGGCGGACGGAGATTGTTCTCCTTCAGGAACTTGTTGTTCGTCATGAACACCAGCGGGTCGTCGGCGATGGCGACCCATTGCCCGTCGGCGTGCCGAAAGCGCGCCGGCAGCTTGGCGAACACCGGCGGCCTGTACGGTTCGAACACGCCCTCGCCGATGCCGGCGGCGAACGTCTCGACCGGGCCGCCGAACAGGACGTCGACCCGCGGATTGTTCTTCTCGGCGATGACGCGCGCGAGCGCTTCGCCGGACGAGAAGCGGACGAAGTTGACCTTGACGCCGGTCGCCTTCTCGAACTCCTCGAACATCGGCCGGGCCCAGTTCTCGGGCCAGATCGAATACACGTTGACGGTGTCGGCCGCGCGGGCCGGGAGCGGGCACGCGAGGAGAAGGAGGAGGAGGAGCGGGAGACCGCCGGCGGCGCGCGCGGCCCGGTGCAGCCAGGCATGGGGCAGGGACATGTGGAACCTCCGGGGGGCGATCCCGCCCGCTTCGTGTCCTGGACCGGTAGCGAGGCGGGATGGTGCGGCATTCGACGGTACCCGAATCGCCGCGGCGCCGTCAAATGCCGGGGTGAACGGCTGATCGAGAGCCGGTCCCGGGTTTCGCTTGCGCTCAACCCGGGGTACTGTCGGCGGGCGGGCTACTGGCGGCAGGCGGCCGCCGTGCGCTCGTACTCCTCCGGCGAGTCGACGGCGTCCTGGCGCGTCTTCATCTCGCGTTGCCACTGGCTCATGAAGACGGAGAGATAGGCCTCCAGCTGCGCGGTGAATCCGCGCTCCAGTTCCTGCCGGCTTCCCGCTCGCCGCAGCCCGGTTCCGATCGCTTCGGCCAGATCGGCATTGAGATCCCGCGTCGCTTCGTTCAGCACCTGGCTGAAGACGGCGACGTGCTTCAACTCGTGCGCGAAGGTCGCGTCCCGTGCGCACGGCGTGCGATCGATTTCCCGCGCGACGAACACGGTCATCGGCTGCATCGACAGTTCGACGCGGACCGCCGCGGTGCCGCAGGTTCGCCCGCCGGCGGCGTCCACGACCACGCTCAGCTCGGTCACGGTCCCGTGGCCGAAGCGTGCCGTGGTGAGACCGAAGGTGGCATGCGTCGCCGGCGTGTTGCCGCCGCGGACCGTGAGTTCGTCGATCGACTGCAACCGATCGTCGGCATAAGTCACCGGCGCGTATACGACGTCGAACCGCGTCGCGGGCAGCGTTGCGCAGCGCGACTCGAATGACGGCGGCGGATCGGCGTGGCCCGTGCCGCTGACGGCGAGGAAAAGCACGGGCAGCGCCAGGGACCGGGCGAGCCGCGCCGCGGAGCGCCCTCCTGCGCTGGCCCGATACGGCGGGGCGGCACGTTTGCGCGATGGCATTTCAGACGCCGAACGGCACCACCGGGACCCCGAACAGCAAGCGGTGGAACGTCATCACGGCGAACGCGACGCCGACGCCCCCGACGATCGCCATCAGGTCGAACTTGACCTCCGCGGCGAACGGCTTCACCGCGCGCCGCACGACCGCCGAGACGAGGTCGACCGTAGCGTAGACCAGGAACGCGCCGAACAGCACGGTGCCCGCGCGGTCACCGTTGGCGAGCAGGTGGACTCCCGACCAGATCAGCAGGCCGAGCAGCATCGGATGCTGGAGCGCACGGCGCAGGTGGCCGCGCATGTTGGCGGCGGCGAAGAGGATGAACGCTATGACCATCGCCGACGGCGCCATCCCGATCGCCGCGGGCAGCGGCTCGAACAGGGCGACGCGCGGGCCCGAGCGGGCGAAGCCGAAGACGATCAGCACCAGCCCGACGGCCGATGCCAGCGAGAACAGCAGCTTGTAGCGCTGCGGGCCCAGGCGGTCGACGAGCGCCAGGCGCGCCCGCGGGAACGTGGGGAGCAGGTGGACGCCGAGAAATGCGACCAGACCGACGATCAACAGCGACATCGAGGCCTCCGGAGTGCTTGAAAACGCGCGGACCGGCCCAATAGTATTCGATTTCGTCGGTACATGGCTCTTCACACACGGCTCTACAAGGAGGCGGCATTGGAACATGACACGAAGGACGGGACCCCGAGCGGGGCGGCGGAAGCGGCTGCGGCAAAGGCCGGGGGCGCGGCAAAGGCAGAGGGCGGCGCGGTGCCGCCGGGCAAGGAGACGCTGGGATTCCAGGCCGAGGTGCGGCAGCTTCTGCACCTCATGATCCATTCGCTGTACAGCAATCCAGAAATCTTCCTCCGCGAGCTCATCTCCAACGGATCGGACGCCGCGGACAAGCTGCGCTTCGAGGCGCTCGGCCACCCGGACCTCTACGCGGACGATCCGGAGCTCTCCATTCGCGTCGCGTTCGACAAGGACGCCCGGACGATCACCGTCAGCGACAACGGCATCGGCATGTCGCACGACGAAGTGATCACCCATATCGGCACCATCGCCAAGTCGGGCACCCGCGAGTTCTTTTCGTCGCTGTCCGGTGACGAAGCCAAGGACGCGCGGCTGATCGGCCAGTTCGGCGTCGGGTTCTACTCGTCGTTCATCGTCGCCGACCGGGTCACGCTGACGACGCGGCGGGCGGGACTGCCGGCGGCGGAAGGCGTGCGTTGGGAGTCGGCGGGCGAGGGGGACTACACGATCGAGCCGATGGAACGGCGCCTGCGCGGCACCGAAGTCGTGCTGCACCTGCGCGAGGGACAGGACGAACTCCTGTCCCGGTGGCGGCTGCAGTCGATCATCCGCAAGTATTCCGACCACATCGCGCTGCCGATCCTGATGGCGAAGGAAGTGTGGGACGAGGAGAAGAAGGGCTACCGCACGACCGACGAGGTCGAAACGGTCAACCAGGCGTCGGCGCTGTGGGCGCGGCCGAAGCAGGACATCACGGCCGAGCAGTACGACGAGTTCTACAAGCACGTCGCGCACGACAACGAAGCGCCGCTGGCGCACGTGCACGCGCGGGTCGAGGGCCGCACCGAGTACACGCAGCTCCTCTACCTGCCGGCACGCGCGCCGTTCGACCTGTGGGACCGCAACCACCGGCGCGGCTTGAAGCTCTACGTCCGGCGCGTGTTCATCATGGACGACGCCGAGCAGCTGCTGCCGGCGTACCTGCGTTTCGTGCGCGGCGTCGTCGACTCGAACGACCTGCCGCTCAACGTGTCGCGCGAGATCCTGCAGGAGTCGCGCGACGTCGAGGCGATCAGGAGCGGATGCGTGAAGCGCGTCCTCGGCATGCTCGAGGAACTCGCCGAAAACCAGAAGGACAAGTACCAGACGTTCTGGGCCGAGTTCGGCAAGGTGCTGAAGGAAGGGTTCATCGACGACGCGGCCAACGCCGACAAGCTCGCGAAACTGGCGCGCTTCGCCACCACGACGAGCGGCGGCGAAGCGCAGACCGTCTCGCTCGCCGAGTATGTCGGCCGGATGAAGGACGGCCAGACGGCGATCTATTACGTGACCGCCGACACGTTCGCCGGCGCCGCCAACAGCCCCCATCTCGAAGTCTTCCGCAAGAAGGGCATCGAGGTCCTGCTGCTGGCGGATCGGATCGACGAATGGATGCTCTCCGGTCTCGCCGAATTCGACGGCCAGCCGCTCCATTCGGTGGCCAAGGGCACGCTCGATCTGGGCGCCCTGGCCGGCGAGGCGGAGAAGGCGGAGCAGGAACGGGAGGCCGGCGAACTGAAGCCGCTTACCGAGCGCATCGCGAGCGCCCTCGGCCCGCGCGTGAAGGAGGTGCGCGTCACGCACCGGCTGACCGAATCGCCGGCCTGTCTCGTCGTCGGCGAAGGCGAGCTTTCCGGCAATCTCCTGCGGCTGTTGCGGACGACGGGGCAGAAAGTGCCGACCGGGGTCCCGATCCTGGAGATCAATCCGCGGCACCCGCTGGTGCAACGGCTGTCCGCCGAGCCCGACGAACGCCTCGCCGATTGGGCGAACCTGCTGTACGAGGAGGCGTTGCTGGCCGAGGGCGCCCAGCTCGAGGACCCGGCGGGATTCGTGCGGCGGGTCAATGCGCTGATGCAGGGGTTGACCTACGGATCCTGAAACACCACGGCGAACGGACGCGGGAGCAGGCGCATGTCCTTCATGATCTGCACGTGCACGAACGAGCTCAACTCGCGGAACGCCGCCTTGATCTCGCCCGCGCCTTCCGGTTTGGTCGCCATCCGCTTCCAGCGCGTGCGGCGCCCCGGGCCGCGGCTGCGGACGATGACCGCGAGGTCGAGCTCCGCCAGCGTTTCGTCGAGGCTCATGTAGCTGCCGAAGGCCACCACCGAATCGATCTCGAGCGGATTCCGGTTCCCTTCGGCGTTGATGCGGCCGGCGAGTTCGGACGCCTGGTCGACGAGGTACTTGGCCCGGGCGCGCGGCAACGGCTCGACGATGCGCGCCGCGGCGATCTCGACGAAACGTTCGGTGAGATAGTAGTCGCCCTTCCGCTCGGCGCGCGGCTGCAGCAGGCCTTCGGCGACGAACTCGTCCACGAGCGCCTTGCCCTCGACGGTGTCGACGTGGAAATCCTGCTTCAGGTGCTCGGTGCGCACCCGCGCCCGCTCCGGCGGGAGACCGACGACGCGCGACAGCACGCGCCCGCTGGCATCGCGCAGTCTTTCCGCCTCCATGCCGAAGTAGAGGTGCCGCGTGATCAGGGTTCGTGGTTTCATGGGGGAATATGGGCAGTCAGGCGAATGTTATGACAATAGCATGAATGGGGTTTCCCGGTAAAGTGGGCGCCATGACGAGGACCTTGCTCCGGGCTTGCGCAGCCGCGGGACTGCCGTTGCGTGCCTGCCACCCGCGGTGCCGCGGACTCCCCGCGGTCGCGGGCCGGCGCGGAGTCGCGACCCCGGCCCCGGGGCAGGCCGGCCGGCATCGCTGATGGCCGTCGGCATCGACGTCAGCGAGGAGGCCGGGGTCCGCTCGCTGCATTTCGGTTCGACGCTGATCCAGGGCGCGATGCGCATCGCGCGTCCCTACGCCCTCGAACTCGAGTACACGCGCGAGATGATGCTCTCGCTGCTGCTGCGAACCGGGCCGCGGTGGCCGCGGCACGTGTTGCTGATCGGGCTCGGGGCCGCATCGCTCACCAAATTCCTCTACCGTCACCGGCCGCGCGCCCTGCTGCATGTGGTCGAAATCGAACCCGCGGTCGTGGCCGCGGCCCGCCATTTCTTCCGGCTGCCGGACGATCCGCCGCGGCTCGCCATCGACATCGGGGAAGGCGCCGAGTACCTCGCGACGACCGACCGGCAGTTCGACCTGATTCTGGTCGACGGTTTCGACGCGAAGGGGCGCGCCGGCATGCTCGACATGTTGCCGTTCTACTGCAACGGCCGCGCCCGGTTGAGCGAGCAGGGTCTGCTCGTGACCAATCTGCTCACCCGCAGCCGCGGCGTCGCCCCAAGCCTCCAGCGCCTCCGTGCCGCCTTCGACAGCCGCGTTCACGCCTTGCCGCGCTCCGACGGCGGTAACACGATCGCACTCGCCGCGGTGGGGGAACCCATCGCCATCCCGCTGGGTGAGTTCCGTGCGGCGGCGCGGGTGCTGAAGCAGGAGACCGGGCTCGATCTGCTGCCGACACTGGCGCGGATGGCTGCCCAGATCTCCGGCGGCGGCGACCGTTTTTGCCTCTGAGCGCGGGGTGGCCCCCGGGTTTCGCATTCGCTCAACCCGGGCTGCGAATGGCGGGCTTCCGCGTTACAGGATCCGGTTGAACCACAGCAGCGAAAGCAATCCGGCGAGCAGGGCAAAAACCGCGGCACCGGCCGCGAACAGCGCGGTGATCTCGGTTTCCTTCTCTTCGAAGAACAGTTTGGTGTTGAGGTTCTTGTAGATCTTTTGCAGGTCGGTCGCTGACCCCGCGTAGAAGTACTCCGCACGGGTGAGATTCGCGATCGTCTTCAGCGTTTCCTCGTCGAGGCGCACGCGCATCGACCAGCCTTCGGCGCCGATGATCTCGCCCGCCTGCGTGCCGATGCCGACCGTGTAGACGCGCACGCCGCGGTCGGCCGCCATGCGCGCTGCCTCGAGTGGATCGGGCCCGGTGGTCGTCTGCCCATCGGTCAGCAGGATGATGGCGGCCGACAGGAACGACCCCGGCGCCACCGGCTTTGGCGCCGGCTTGTCCGACGGGCGGGCCGGATCGAGCGGTGCCGCCTTCGCGGCGTCGCGCCGCGGGTTGAACGACCGCAGGTCGAATTCGGCGTCGGGAAAGATCATCTTGAGCGAGACCAGGATGCCGCTCCCCACGGCCGTGCCGCGCTGCAGCTGGAAGCGTTCGATCGCCGCCAGGATGTCTTCCTTGCTGTGGGTCGGTGACTGGACGACCGAAGCGGTTGCCGCGAACGAGACGACGCCGATGCGGGTGCTCGCCGGCTGCTCGCCGATGAAGGCTCGCGCCGCCTCCTGCGCCGCCGCCAGGCGGTTCGGCTTGACGTCGGTGGCGCGCATGCTGCCCGAGACGTCCATCGCCAGAATGACCGTTTCGTGCTGCGACGGCAGCGTGACGACCGCGGCCGGCCGCGCGATCGCGATCAGCATCAGCGCCAGCGCCACGAGGAACAGCAACGGCGGCACGTGCCGCCGGAAGCGCTGGCCCGAACTCATCGCGTCGCGCACCAGGGCGAGGCTCGCGTAGCGCAGCGCGGCTTTCTTCTTCCGACGCATGAGCAACAGATAAAGCGCGACCACCGCCGGCACCAGCAGCAGCAGCCAGAGCATGTCGGGCCAGAGCAACGTCATGCGCGTGCGACGGCCGGCAGCGGGCCGCTCAGGTGGGGCGGCAACCCGCCCCCGGTCGCGAGCTGGCTGCGCCGCTTGCGCAGATCGGCGAAGCGCAGGATGGCATCGACGAGATCGTCGCTGGTCGACAGCTCCAGCGCATCGACGCCGGCTGCGAGGAACGCCGCCCGCAGCTCTCTTTCGCGCGCGACGGCGGCGGCCTCGAAGCGGCGGCGGAAACCGCGGTCATGGGTGTCGACGAACAGCTGCTCGCCGGTCTCGGCGTCCTGGATGACCACCATGCCGAGATCCGGCAGCGCCATCTCCAGCGGATCGTAGAGCCGCACCGCGACGACGTCGTGGCGTTGCGCGAGGTGGGCGAGCGGCTGCGCCCAGCCGGCGACGCTGATGAAGTCGGAAACGACGAACATCAGCGACCGTCGCGGCACGACGTGGTAGGCGGTGCGCAGCAGGTCGGAAAGATCCGTGGCCGGTGCCTGCGCGAGCTCGGGGCGGGTCGCCAGCCGGTGCATGATGTGGAGCACCTGGCGCCGGCCGCTGCGCGGCGGGATGACCGTGTCCACGCTGCTGCCGTAGCACAGCGCGCCCACGCGGTTGCCATGGCGGGTGAGGATGCGCGCCAGCACCGCGACGAACTCGGTCGATACGGTCCGCTTCTGCACCTGCTCCGAGCCGAACGCGACCGACGGGCTCAGGTCGAGGAGGAACCACGCGGCGACCTCGCGCTCCTCGTTGTATTCCCTGACGTAGGGCGTCTGCAGGCGGGCGGTGACGTTCCAGTCGATGTGCCGGACGTCGTCGCCGTACACGTACTCGCGCAGGTCGGCGAGATCGAGTCCGTAGCCGCGGAACAGCGTGCGGTAATCGCCGTGCAGCACGCCATCCAGACGGCGGATCACCGTCCACTCGAGGCGCCGCAGTACTGCCTCAGGCGCCGGGCTGCGCGATGCGGTCGAACTTGACATGGGTCTCGAGCGGCTTCTCGGGTGCCGGCACGTGCTGCATGATGCGGTGGATGAGCTGGTCCGGCGTGAGCGCGTCGGCCAGCGCTTCGTACGACAGCGACAGCCGGTGCCGCAGCACGTCGGGGGCGAGGTCCGACACGTCCTCGGGCAGCACGTAGGTGCGGCCGCGCAGGAAGGCGAGCGCGCGGGCGCCCTCGATCAGGTGGATGGTCGCGCGGGGGCTCGCGCCGTAGGTGATGTAGCGGCCGAGATCCTTGATGCCGTAGCGTTCGGGGTCGCGCGTCGCGGCCACGAGCCGGACCGCGTACTGCATCAGCGCCGGATCGACGTAGCCGGTCCGGCATTCGCGCTGCAGCGCCGCCAGCTGGTCGGTGCTGGCGACCGCGGCGACGTCCTGCGCCGCGCCGGTGACCCGCTCGACGATGACGAACTCCTGTTCCTCGGTCGGGTAGCCCACCAGCACCTTCATCATGAACCGGTCGACCTGCGCCTCCGGCAGCGGGTACGTGCCTTCGGTCTCGATCGGATTCTGCGTGGCCATCACCAGGAACGGTTGCGGTACGAAATGCGTCTCGCCGGCGATCGTGACCTGGCATTCCTGCATCACTTCGAGCAGCGCGCTTTGTACCTTCGCCGGAGCGCGGTTGATTTCGTCGGCGAGCAGCAGGTGGGTGAAAACGGGCCCGAGCGAGGTGTTGAATTCGCCGGTCTTCTGGTTGTAGATGCGGGTGCCGATGAGATCGGCGGGCACCAGGTCGGGCGTGAACTGGATCCGCTTGAACGTGCCGCGAATCGTGCGCGCCAGGGTCTTCACCGTCAGTGTCTTGGCGAGTCCGGGGACGCCCTCGACCAGCAGGTGGCCCTGCGCCAGGATCGCCACCAGCACCCGCTCCAGAAAGTGGTCCTGGCCGACCACGATCCGTTTCACCTCGTAGAGAATCCGCTCCATCAGCGGCGTCACGTCGCTACGCCCGGTTCCCAGTTCGCTCATGCGTTGCTGCCTCCGTTGATGCCGCGTCAGAACGGCGAAAGTCCGATGGCGGCCGCCGCGTTCTCGATCGGGACCGCGAAGCCGATGCCGATGAACACGTGATGCTCGGTCGGGTTGAGGATGCCGGTGACGATGCCGACGACCTCGCCGTCCGCGGTCACCAGCGGCCCGCCGGAGTTGCCCGGATTGGCGGCCGCGTCGAACTGGATCAGGTTCGTCAGCAGCCGCTTGCCCTGCGGCGAGCGATGTTCGCGCCGCAGCCCCGACACCACGCCGTAGGAAACGGAGGGGCCGATGCCGAACGGGAAGCCGACGGCGACGACCTCGTCGCCCACGGCGAGGTCGGCGGTCGAGCGCAGTGTCGCCGCGGCGAGATCGTCGGGGACCTTCTTCGCCTGCAGCACGGCGAGATCGTGTTCCGGCCGGACACCGATGACCTCGGCTTCCGCTTCGAGGCCGTCATCGAATTCGATCTCCACCCGGTCGGCACCGGCCACCACGTGCAGGTTGGTGAGAATGATGCCGGTGTCGACGATGACCACTCCGGTGCCGATCCCTTCGACCGTGTGGCCCTCCTTGCCGTCCTTGTCCTGCGCGTGGCCGCGGCCGCGCACCCGCACGACGGCATGGCGCACCTTCTCGTACGCCTTGGCGGCGGTGGACGGCAACTGAGTTGTCTCGAGGGTATGCAGGACCGCGGCGTCGATGTCCTGCTGCGTAAGCTGCGGCGACGAGGGAGCAAACCGGGCGTGCGCGATGACCAGCGCCAGTGCGAAGAGCGCGCCTGCGGCGACCAGCAGCGGCCGCTCGTGGCGTCCGGCGAACGCCCGCCAGCGACTGCGGCGCGCGGGCACGGCGGCGGGCGTCTGCGGACCGGGTTGCGTCGCGGCCGCCGGATCGCGTTGCAAGGCGGCGGGCGCACCCTCGGTCCGGCGGGAACCCCGGGCCGGGCCGGAACTGCTGTAAAGCGCGACTTTCTTCATGGGCCGCCAGCGCGGTTGCGCGCGGATTCCCCGCGCCGCGTAAACGGTAACAGATTCCGGGACGATCCCAAACTGTGCCGCAGTCCGCCCGTTGCTGTGGTGTCCGCTGCCCGGGCGCAGACCGCGGGATGGCCGCTCGCGGCGGGTGGCCCGCGCGCCAGGGTTCTTGACTTTGGCCGCGTTGCTGGCGCTCAATGACCGTCTTGCGGTCAAACTGGGGAGAACATGGGAATTCGATCGCTGCGGTCCATCGTCGGAACGGGAAATCCGGTCACGGCGACAAAGACCACTACCGTCCTCGAAGCAGCGCTGTTGATGAAGAAAACCGGCAAGGGAGCCCTGCTGGTCGTCGACGGCTCACGGCTCGTCGGCATCTTCACCGAGCGCGACGCGCTGTTTCGCGTGATCGCCGCGGGACGCGATCCCGCGACGACGTGCATGGCGGACGTGATGACCGCGCACCCGCAGACCATCCACCCGGACGAGCCCTTCATGCACGCGATGCGCATGATGCACAAGGCCGGCTTCCGGCACCTGCCGGTGGTCGAGCACGGGCGGCCGCTCGGCATCGTGTCGGCGCGCGACGCGCTCGACGACGACCTGTACGAGTTGCGCGTCGATCTCTCGCAGCGCGAGGACATGCGGGAATGACCTGCCGCTGATGCCGGCCGCCGCATGACCTGGCGCGGCGCGCCGGCGAGCGCCGCGCCGCCGGCCCGTGCTTCCCGCGCGTGCGGTCAGTTGCCTTTCAGCTGCGCGCGGACCTCTCCGGGCGGGTTCTTCGCGCTGTGCACGTTGACGTACAGGTTGCCTGCCTTGTAGCTCGCGTACTGGGCTTCCGTGAGCTTCGCTCCGTCCGGCGCCGCGAACGTGTTGTCGCCGGTCTTGGTGAACGGAACGATCACGGGGCCGTTGGCGCCCGCCGCGCCCTCGTGAATGTGCGCCGCAGTGGCGGTCATTCCGGTGACGGTGATGCTGGCACTCACCGAGCGATCGTCCTTGATCGTGACAGTTCCGGTGCCGGCTGCCGGTGTGGTGACCGGCGGTACTTCGTTGACGCCCGACAGTTCGACCTTCTGCCCGCCCATCATCGGGCTCATCGACGCGCAACCCGCGAGGAGCGCGAGCACGCCCGCCGTCGCTGCCGCGGCAGCCCACCTTTGCTTGCCCATGGTCATGTTCATCTCTGGTCTCCGTTGAACAATTTGTGATGCGGCCGCGAAGCCGAATGGTCCTCGCGGCGGCCTGCTACGATAACACCTTGCGACGACAGCCTGCGCGTAGTAAACAGGATGCGGCAGCGTCTTGTTCCGCCAGGACTGCCAATTCGCGCCGCCGGAAGCAACGCCGGAATTAGGGCCTGCTCGTAAATAACTTGAACATTTGACTCGCTGGACTTGGGCGCGCTGCGTCGTTGCGAATCGCTGGTGTGGCTCGCCACACGGCGCGATCCGCGCCTGGCATCGCATCCCAATCCAGCGGCCAAATGTCCAAGTTATTTCCTCGCAGACCCTTAGCGTCACCGCCACTTCCACGCGTGACCCGAGCCCGTTGATCATTGTCATAAGCCGGTCGACGCTGATGCGCCGGAAATCCGCGTTACGAACGCGCGAGAAATCTCCAGCAGCAGTCCCCGTGAGGCCGTGCGCCTTTCTCACGCTCAGGCCCTTTTTTGTCGAGTGTCTTGACGATCTCCGCCGCCAGGATCGCCTTCAATTGGCGAACGTCGGCGTCCGGCATGTTGAAG
>Ga0315273_10001039_pt1 | contig 30735 bp, 16 predicted proteins | sample YL17G02_0_MG_FD_205753 | JGI IMG/M metagenome (GOLD analysis project Ga0315273, IMG submission 205753) | Sediment microbial communities from Yellowstone Lake, YNP, Wyoming, USA - YL17G02_0 | ecosystem: Environmental > Aquatic > Freshwater > Lake > Sediment | place: USA: Wyoming | collected... | reverse complement strand
GGAGAGGGTGGATGATGGAGACAAGGCTGGAGACACAACCAACGCTTCGGGGCCCTGCCTCATTTTTCTTTTTCTTTTTTCTACTTACCCAGGTCGCGCTTCAGGAAGGGGCCTGGTTGCAAGGCAAAGGGCGCGGTGGACAGGCAACGGGCACCGGCAGCGGTGGCGCGGCGCAGCGAGGTTGATGAGGTCGAGGTCGCCGCAGCCGCGAGCACAGCGCAGGCGGCGGCGCGGGCGGCCCGCATGCAGGAGAAGCGCCTGCACTCCTTTCTCAACTGCCCCGTGTGACAGAGGGGCCTTCTCCGCAGGCCCGTGCTCCTCACTGTACGTGTATGTGTATGTGCTGCGTGGGTGCGGACACACACACAGAAGAATGGAGCGTTTGTTTTGTTCTTGTGCGCAAAATCGCGCGTTTCCTTCAGTCTCGCCAATTCTAGCCACCTCTTCTCTCTTCTTCCTGGGCAAAAGGCCGCCCAGTCCTCTCATCTCCCTGTATCTCTGCACTCGCACACAGCCGGAGACTCGTGCTCCACCTGAGAGAGCAAGGCGTGCGCGCGTGCAAAGAAAAGACGACGATGCCCGCCGCCCTGCTCGCGTCCGCCCGCCCTGCGCCGCCGCCGCCAGCGGCCGCCCGGGCGGGGCCGTCTGTCCGGGGGGGCGATGCTGCTCTACGCCCGGCCGTCGCGCCGCGGACCTCTGGGACAGGTGCGTGCAGAGAGGCAGAGAAGGGGTGCAGGAGAGACCTCATCCACATGGGGCGCGTGCCGGAGAGAGAAGAGGACGGGCAGCGGACACCTCGCCCTCTTCTTCCCTGTATCTTCCTCATCCTCATCCTCCCTCCCCTCTCTCTTTCAGCCACCATCGCCCACCCCCGCCGCCACCCCGCCCCCTCCTTTGCCCCGCCCCGCCCCGCCCGTGGCACGCACGCCCCGCCCCTGGCCTCCTTTTTCGGCGTGGGCGCTCCGGAAGCCCTCCTCGTCGGCGTCGTCGCCCTGCTCGTCTTCGGGCCCAAGGGGCTGGCGGAGGCTGTGAAATCTGTGGGCAAGACGCTCCGCGCCTTCCAGCCCACCATCCGGGAGCTGGCGTCCGTGTCGTCCGAGCTGCGCAACACGCTGGAGGAACAGATCGGCCTGGACGAGATCCGGGCCGAGCTCAAGAGCGCGGTGGCGCCCTTGCCCGCGACGACGCCCGTCAAAAAGGGGGCAGCGGCGGTCGGCGCCGAGGTGGTTGGAGGGGAAGCGTCGTCCGCGTTCTCCGCTGCTGCTGCCCCCGAATCCTCCCTGTCCGAGGCGGTCGCAGCCATGCAGGGCGGCGAGGCTTCGACCGTCGACCCGATCATTGACGCCAAGCGGGCGGCCGCGGCGGCGGCGGCGTGGGGTGGGGTGTTGCCTGTGGCCGCGGTGGAGGTGCCTGGCAACGACGCCGACGGCGACGACGACAGCCTCCTGGGCGACGTCCCGCTGGACGCCCTGGAGGCCGAGCTGGCCCGGCGGCGAGGCCAGGCATGATATTGAGGGAGAGAGAGGAGGAGGAGGAGTGTGTGTACACCGCCGGTGTCCGGCCTTCCTTGCAACTTATAACCCCCACCCCATTTTTTTTCGCACCCTTTTGTGTTGGCTCTGTCCCGGCGTGCAGGAAGGCGCCCTAATCTCTCTCTCGCACACACACACACGCTCTCTCTTCCCCGCATATTCGAAACACTCCCGCATCCCGGAAGAAAGAAGAAGGAAAAATGTGCTTTGCTCTCTCATCATCTTAAGCGGTCGGCCGGGGCAAGCGCCTTCCCTCCCCCGCCCGGCCCGTCCACCCCGCCCGGCCCGCCACTCCCGTCCAGGAAGTCCTTCCAGAAGCCGTCATCCTGGGACAGGGCGCCCAGGTCGGTCGAGTCCAGGCCGGCCAGCGGGATGGGGCCGGGTGGGGGTGGGGGCGGGGCGCCAGACACGACCGGCAGCGGGGCCAGCGGCATCGCCAGCGGCGGCGGCGGCAGGACCGCACCGTCCACGACAATGGGCACAGCCGCAGCACCTACACCAGGCATCATCATGCCGGGCGGGGGTGGCGGGATGATGACGTCACCGGGGTGCTCCGCAATCGTCACAGTGGGCGAGGGCGGGAAGGCGGTCGCCGCAAAGGGGGTCGGGGCGTACCCGCCGCCGCCGCCGCCGCCGCGGCCCAGGGCGAGCCCGCCCATCGCGTCCGCCAGCGCGGCGCCGGGGGCGGCGAAGGGCGGCGGCGCGTACTGGATGACCTGGCCCGTGGGTGGCGGCGGCGGCGGCGGGGCGGCGCCTCCCCACCCACCACCAGGCACAGCTGTGGCCACCGCCGCGGCCACCGCCGCCGCCGCCGCCGCGGCAGCCGACCCGGCCGAATCGTCCTCGTCCTCGCTGCCCAGCATGGACCCGTCCAAGCCGGATGCCGACATGCCCACACTGGGGCGGACGACCCGGCGCTTGCGGCGGCGGCCCTCGGGCAGGGCGCCCCCCACGATGCCGTCGCCCAGCGACATGAAGCGCCCCGCCCCGCCACCGCCGCCACCGCCGCCGCCGCCCGCCAGGACCTGGTGCATCAGAGCCGGGTTCGCCGCAACGGAGGCCAGCCAGGACACCAGGCGGGCGTGGTCGGCCTCCGACGCGTCCGCCCGGGCTTGCAGCGACCGGAGGGCCGCCTCGGACGCGGCCTGGGCCTGGCGCAGGCGGACGAGCTCGACCATCAGCACGTTCTTGTCCCGCTTCAGCGCCTCCACCTCGCCCGCCAGGTGGCCACCGTACGCGCCGACCTCGATGGCGGGGCCCAGGGCGGGTGAGGCGGCGGCGGGCAGGGCGGCGGAACCGGGGGCGGCGGCGATGGGGCGGGCCATGGAGGGGGAGGGGCGGGGAGGCGCAGGGATCGGCTGGGCAGAGCGCGAGGACCCGCCCGGGTTGGCGGGGCCGCCACCCTCGCCCCCACTCCCACCGCCCCCTCCAGTCGTCGCCCCCGCCTTGCGGCGCTGGATAGTGGCCAGCAGGTCCGGCCGCCCCCGCAGGAAGGCGTCGTTCGCAAACTCCCACCGGTCCGGGTCGGCCTTGCGAAAGCCGTACGTGTTGAGCTGGCGGACGAACGAGGAGAAGTTATTGTGCTTGAAGTGCAAGGGGAGCAAGTCCCGCGCGAACTCGGCGGGGCGCCAGACAATGAAACTGAGAAGGGGCGTGCGTTTGTGGGAGGTGAAAAAGGCGTGTGAGGGCGACAAAGAGAGGAGGGGCGAGGGCGAGGGCGGAGGTCGGAGCGGAGAGAGACCCGCTGCTAGCCGGTGCTGTTTTCGCTCTCTCTCTCTCTCTCTCCCCTTACCTGCGCCCGTCCGGCGCCCACGTCACAATGTGCTCGGTCGACGGGTTGTTGATCAGGTCGTAGCTGTGTGGGTGTGCAGGAGGAGTGAGGCGTGTGAGGGGAGACAGCGAACAGGTGAGCGGTCCCTGAGCAACCCCTTTTTTTCCGGAACACAAATGCGCCACCCACGGCCCCTTCAACCCCACGCTGCAGGTGAGGAACGGTCCTGGAACGCGCGCCCCCCCTTCCATTTGCAACTCACGTTTTCACCAGGAAGGGCGGCGTCGTCGCCGAGGCGACGAGCGGCAGGGCGGACGAGGCCGGGCGGTGTGCGCCGGCGCTGGTGCCGCCGGCGCCCGCGGACGACGGTCCGCCCGCCCCAGCCGCCGACCGGCGGGTGTTCATAGGGTAGGTGAGAATGGGGTCGAGTGCGTGAGTGCTTGAAGTGGCTGTCGCCCCGTTCCTGGGCGCGCCGCCGAGGCCCAACGTGAGAGAGGGAAAGATGAAAATGACGAGCAGACAAGCAACGCCCACTGTTCTTTTTCTCTACACAAACTCGTACCCGCCCTGCTTCTCCCCGCCGTCCTTGGCCCTCGCCATCGGGTCCTCCGCCCGCGCCCGCTTCAGGCGGAAGGCCTCCATTTCCTCGGCCGTCGGCGCGGCCGCGCCCTCTCCCAGCGGCCGCTTCCCCTTCCCGCCCGCCGCGATGCGTTCGTCCTCCGCCTGCAGCGCGGCCGCCAGGGCGGACGGGTCCAGGGCCGCCTCCCCGCCCGCGCCCGCCCCACCCGCCGCATCCGGGCCCCAGGCCGCGGCCGAGCCGGGTGGGCGCTGCTGCTGGGGAGGAGCGGGCGCGCCGCCGGCGCTGCCCGCGGCCTCAACCCCAGCCGCCAGCGCGGCCGCGGCCGCCGCCGAGCGCCGGCCCGCAGCCGCTTCAAGGTTGGCCACCATCTGTTCCGCAGCCGCCTGGGCCGCCTCCCGCCCCGCGGCCCCCAGGCAGTGCGCGCCCCGCAGGGTGGCGTGACAGCAAGCGTACCCCCACACCCCACCCGCCCACCAGGACCCCCAGGCGGCGGTGTGGTTGCCTGGGTGGACGTCCTCCTCATACCTCGAGCGCGCGGGGGCGTTGGCGGCCACGCCCCGCCCCTTGCCCGGCAGGGCCCGCCCCGTCGCCGGGTCGTACTCCGTGTACGCCTCCGTCTGGCCCGTCAGCAGGGGCGCCAGGGACGGGTCGGGCGCCGCGGCGGCGTTGCCGTACCTGGCCTTGACAGACACGCCAGCGGCACTGTCCAGCGCGGCCTTGCGCGCGCGGAAGGCCGCGTGCAGGGCGGCCGCCTGGGACGGGACGGCCGTCGCGTGCACGCCGTCCGCCCCCGCCGCCGCCGCCGCGGAGGCGTGCGCTTCCAGGGCCGCCCAGGCCGCGTACTCGCCCCCCGCCGTCCGCACAAAGTTGTCGCCCGCGAAGGCCTTGGCCGCGGCGGGCAGGTCCGGGCGCGGGTCCTGGCGCATGGACCGGGACTTGGGGTCATAGTACGCGCTCTCCGTGTCCAGGTTCAGCAGGTACTTGGCCGTGTCCTCCCGGATGCGCAGGTTGCGGACGGAGCCGGACGCGCCGCCCCCCGGCGTGCGCACCCGCTTCTCCACGGCCGCAAACGCGGCGGACGCGGTGTCGCCGACCTTGTCCTCATCACCGCCGCCAGGCGCGGCGGTGCCAGCGCCGGCGGCGGCGGCGGCGGCGGCGGCGGCGGCAGTGGCAGCCGCGCCGCCCCCACCGTCCTCCTCCTCGTCCTCCTCCTCGCCAGACGAGGACGACCCGCCCTCATCCCCGCCCTCCCGGTCACCACCACCACCCCGGCCCGCCCGCCCCTTGCCCTGTTGGCGCCCGGCACCAAACCGGGCCGCCAGCTCCGCGGCCTTGACCATCTCCCTCTTGGCCGCCTCCACTTTGTCGTACAGGTCGACCACCTTGTCGTACTCGGCCGGGTCGTACCCGCGCCACCGGTCCCGGCGGGCGGCGTAGGAGGTGAGGGCGGCCGCGGGGTCGCCGCCACCACCGGTGCTGGCCCCCGGCGCCCCACTGCCCGCCGCCTCGTCGGCGGCGATGTGCTTGCCAGTCAGCTTGGCCCCGCGCGCGCGGGGGCGTTCCAGGCAGTCCTTGGCCTTGTGTGTCATGGCGCCACAGCTGGGAGGGGGGGGGGGCGGAGAGTGAGTGGTGTGGGAGCGGGGAAGAAAAGCGGCCGCCCGCCGTCGGGTGTCTTTCTCTCTCTCCCGGGGCGTGGTGCCGCACGCGCCTGCCGGCCCTCCCGTCACCGCGCACATGTGTCACCCATGCGTGTCCACGCACGCACGCTGCGCGGCGCGCAGCCCCCCCCCCTACATCATCAAAACTCACTTTTCGCAGGCCCCCTTCCGAAATGTTGTCGCCCGTGCCCGGGCCGCCGCCGCCCCGCGGACGCCCGCGTCCAGCCCTTCCTTGCCACCCCCCTCCCGCCAGTCACGCTGGTGCTTCAGGGAGGGCGCGTCCGACTGAAGGTACCAGGGCGCGGACGACATGTACTGCGGGATGTGAGGATTTATTTCCTTGCCGTCCTCGTCCACCGCGGCGGGCGCCAACCCCGCCTTGCGTGCCTCCTCCAGGTCCCGGTTGCGGCGAAAGTCCTCATGCGACTTGAACGCGTTATTGGCGGAGGCCATGGTTCCAAAGAGGGGGAGGGAAAGCGTGGAAGAAAGAAGATAGAGAGAAATAAGAACGGCGCCAGTGTGTGATGAGAGGCCTATTGCCCCGCTGGGGGGTGGGCGGGTGGGGTGGGGGGATGGCTGAGAGGGTATGTGCGTACACGCCCAGCCGGTGCGACCGTGTGCGTATGCGTGTGCGTGTGTATGCGTGAGGGGCCCTGGCAGCGGGGCCGTGAAGAGGAGAGTAGTGTGAGGAGTGCCTTTGCTTATTTCCCCACATTCTCAATCTCCTCCGGCGTGCGCCCACACGCTCGCCCGCACTCTTCACCCCCTCCCGATCCTCTCCGGGGCGTCACTAAGTACCCACCTGCCCCAACCGGGCGTCAGACGCGTGCGTGTCCCTCCACAAGGAGCACCCACACAGTTTTTTTCTTTTTACGGTCGGCAGAGCCGTCGGGCGCTGGCCGCTTCAGTCTCTTGATTACGCTTCCTCTAGCCACGCCCACCCGCCATGGTCCACTGCTCTCACTGCCAGGCGGACGTGGAGGTGGACGTGGATGATGCCAAGGGCTTTTCGTGAGTAGGAGGAGGAGGGGTGCGAGAACGGGGTGGGGGAGGGGGCGCAAAAAAAAAAAAAACGCCCCGCCCCGCCCCACGCTCTTCACCCTCCCCCACCCTCTCCCCTCTCCCCCGTCACACACATAGGTGTTGCACCTCGTGCGGCCGGGTCCTGGAGGACGTCGCCTTCTCCTCCGACGTCACCTTCACCAAGGGCCCCGGCGGCGAGGCGACGGCGGACGGGCACTACGTGTCCGACGTGGCAGCCACGCGGGGCCTGGGGCGCATCGCGGGCGGCCGCCTGTACGGGTACCAGCTGGACTCCGCGGAGAAGTCCGCGGCCAAGGGGCGGGCGGAGGTCTCCCACCTGGTGGACCGCCTGGCCATCCGCCCCCGGGACGCGGCCGCCGAGGCCGCCCATCGCCTGTACGGGCTCGCCCTCCAAAAGAACTTCACACGCGGGCGGCGGACCGCCCAGGTCGCGGCCGCCTGCCTGTACGCGGTCTGCCGCCAGGACGCCAAGCCCTTCATGCTCATCGACTTTGCGGACGCGCTGCAGGTGAACGTGTACGTCCTGGGCGCCGTCTTCCTGCAGCTGTGCCGCCTGCTGCGGCTGGAGGAGCAGCCCGCCTTTGCCCGCCCGGTCGACCCCTCCCTCTACCTGCACCGCTTTGCGGACAGGCTGCGCCTGGGCCGCAAGATGCCGGCCGTCGCGGCCACCGCCCTGCGCCTGGTCGCCTCCATGAAGCGGGACTGGATGGCGACGGGGCGGCGGCCCGCGGGCGTGTGCGGGGCGGCGCTCTTCATCGCCGCCCACGTCCACGGGTGCGAGCGGTCGAGGCGGGACGTCGTCGCGGTCGTCCACGTCGGGGAGGGCACCCTCGCCCGCCGGGTCTCCGAATTCGCGGCCACGCCCGCGGGCGCGCTGACCGTGGGCGAGTTTGAAGCGCACGCGCGGGCGCTGGACGCGGAGGCGGCCCGGGCGCTGGCCGCGCCGGCGCCCCCGCCGGGCGTGGCGGGCGGGGCGGCGGGGGCGGCCGCGGCCGCCGCGGGCGCGGGCGTCGCCTGGGGCGCGCCCGGCGGCCCGGGCGCGCCCGCGGCCCCACCGCCCGCGCCTGGCCCGCCGGGGGCCCCGCCCCCGCCCCCGCCCCCGCCCGCCCGGGTCGGGTGCCAGCACACGGCCCTGGGGGCGGCCCCGCCGTTTGCACACGGCCTGTGCCGGGGCTGCTTTGCGGAATTCTTACAGGCCTGCGGCGGCAGCGCGGGCGGGGCGGACCCGCCCGCGTACGCGCGGGCGCTCATCCTGCACGAGCGGGGCGTGGCGGTGGCCAAGGAAGCGGAGGCCGTGGCGGCCCGGGCGGCCCTGGAAGCGGCCGCCGCCCCGCCCGCCTTGTTGCCCGCCGCGCCCACCGCCGCAGCCAAGCGTGGCCGCCCGCCCTCGAAAGGCGCGGCCGCCGCGGCGGCGGCGGCCGACGCGCAAGCCACCGCCGCCGAGGAAGCCGAGTTTGATGCCACGCTCGCCGCCGTGGCGGCAGACGTCGCGGCGGCGGGCGGCGAGACGGCGGTCGCCCGGGTGTTGCGGCTGGAGGCGGAGGCCGCGGCGGCCGGCCGCCCGGCCGGGCAGGCGGCGGGCGGGGGGAGCGGGAGCGGCGGCAGCGGCCCTACCGCCACCGCCACCCCGTCCCCCTCCCAGCCCGCCCCTCCTCGCCGGTCGGGGCGGGGCCCGGTCTCGCTGCCCCGCCTGGGCGGCCTGGCCACGCCCGCCCCGCCCCCGCCGCCCGCGGCCATGCGGGCGGCCGCCTCCCGGGCCGCCGCGCTCGCCCGGGACGCGGCGAGGGCTGCGGCAGCGAAAGCCGCGGCGGGCGGGTCGGCGGCGGAAGTGGTGGCGGCGGCGGGGCGGGGGAACCGGGGTGCCGGGCCGGCCCTGTTGCTGCCGGCGCCGGCTGTGCCCGCCGTGCCGGAGGGTGGGGTTGAGGATGGAGGGGCGGGCGACGACCTGTCCGACCTGGACGATGAGGAGGCCGCCGCCTACCTGCACACGCCCGCCGAGGTGGAACTGCGGGGCCGCATCTGGGAGGAACTGCACCGGGATTACCTGGACGCCCAGGCCGCCAAGGCCGCGGCGGCCGCGGCGGCCGCGGCGGCCGCGGCCGAGTCGCAGGCTGCGGCGGCGGCCGCGGCAGACGCGGCCGCGGCGGCGGCGGGCGGGGAGGATGGAGGAGTGCCGGGCGCTGGTGGCCCTGCGGCGGCGGCGGCGGCCGCCACTGCTGCTGCTCTCGCTGTGGTAGTCGACGCCAAGCCCGGCGGCGGCGGGGCGGCGGCGGCGGCAGCGGCGGCGGTGGCGGCGGCCACCACGGCGCAAGCCAAGCGCCCGCGCGGCCGCCCGCTGGGGTCCCGCACCAAGCCCCGCCCGGAGGACGCGCTCGCCCCCGCCGAGACGTCGGAGGCCGCCGCCCGCCGCATGCTGGCCGCCCGCAAGCTGTCCTCCAAGATCAATTACAATGTCCTGGCCGACTTGTTCCGGGAGGACGGCGGGGACGGCGGGGCGGGCGGGGAGGGCGGCGCGGGAGCGGCGGCGGCCGCCGCGACGGTGGTGGTGGTGGGGGTCCCTCCGCCGGTTTTGGGCGCAGTCGCCGCCGCCCTCAGCCCCTCCCGGCGTGGGCGGGCTGGCAAAGCGGCGGCGGCGGTCACGCTGGCCCCGCCGCCGAAAAAGATACCTGCCGCGGCGCCCTCCCCGCCCGCCCCGGTCAAGCGGCCGCGGACGGCCGGGCCGGTGGAGGGGCGGCGGGTGACGCGCGGGAAGAAATGAATGAAATGGATTGATGATGAAATGAAGGGAGGTGTGTGTGTGTTTGTGTGTGTTGCGTGTGTGTGTTGGGAGTTGTGCGGTGTATGAGTGTGTGTGTTGCGTGTGTGTGTTGGGAGTTGTGTGGTGTATGAGTGTGTGTGTGTGCATTTGTGGGCGTGTGTGTGTACGTGTATGCGTGTGTAAATTGAGTGTTGGTTGCGCGTGCTGCGTGTGCGGTGTCGAAGGTTGGAGCGATAAAAGAGACTCCGCCGCGCAGTTTCACTCGCTTCTTTCTCTCCGCCGTTCTCTCTCTCTCTCTGCGTTCTCCTTTTTTTCCAGGAGAGCCACGCGTGTGCGTCTCCATATCGTAGGTCCGTGTGGGGGGTGTGGGGGTGGGGTTGGGTGGCGTCTGCGTGAGAGAGCGTGCGCGGCGCTATCCCCTCCCCCTGGCCCCGCTCAAAGGAAGCGCAGCATGCGGCGCGCGGGGCTGTTTGCGTTTCCGTCACGCGCCACCCCGGCCATCAGCCGTCACCTTCACGCTCTCAAATGCCATTCATTCAATGTCCCGGCAATCCATCTCACCAAGAGATGATAAAAAAGTGGGTGGTTGTCCCTGGCGGGCGGGACGCAGTCGGCCTCGCCAGTGGGCCGGATGTTGTCGCGGCGAGTCGCGCGCCCAACTCTCCCGCGCTCTCTTGCACGCACGCGCATTGCTCGTCGACCCACCCCCCACCACGCAAAACAGTTTCGCACGCCAGACATTCAGTCCTGGAGTGGTAGAAAATGTGGTTTTGGAGGGCGGCAGCGCGGCGGGCGGCACAAAATGGAGCACGCGCCCTCTTCTCCTCGACTCTCAACCACCTCTCTCTCCGCCTCTCTCCCTCCTCCCCTATCCAGCCCCCCTCTCCTCTCTCCGTCCATCCACACCATGGCCCGCGGCGCCAACGCCCGCCGCCTGGCGTCCGTCGCCGCCCTGGCCGCCCTGCTGGGCGTGGCGTCCCTGCCGACCGCCCAGGCGCACGGGCCGCGCTACTACCGGGAACAGGCCCGCCTGCAGGCGGAACAACAGCAGGCGCAGCAGCAGGCGCAGCAGCAGGCGCAGCAGCAGGCGCAGCAGGCCGCTGCCGCCGCCGCCCCTGCCCCCGCTGCTGCCGCCCTTGCCCCTGCCGTGTCGGACATTGCCCAGCCTCCGCCCGCCCCGCCGACAGCGGACGTGCAGGAGGTGCCGGTGGCCGTGGCGACGGCGGCGGCGTCCGCTGCCAAGGCGGCAGCCACCAAGGTGACTGCCCCCCCTGCCGACCCCAAGAAGAGGGGCGCCGACGAGCCTGTCATCATCGCGCCCGCGCCGGAACCGGCCGCCAAGGGCGCGGATGGCTCGCCGGCGGTGGTGGCTGCCAAGGCGGTCGCCGCCCCGCCCGCGCGCGTGCCGGCGGTGAATGCCGTCGTCCACCTCAGCAGCGGCGGCGGCGGCTCTGCAGGCTCGACCGCCACCGACGCGTCCCGGTCCGCCGCCGTCGCGGCCGCCATCGCGGACGTACTGAAAGTGCCCGTCGATGCGGTGTCCGTCCAGGGTGCGGCCGGTGGCGCGCCCACCGGCCGCCGCCTGCACCAGGTGGGCGGCCTGTCTGTCTCGACCGCCTCCTCCTCACTCGCCCGCCAGCGGCGCGAGGCCGCCCTGGCCGCGGCTGGCGGGCCCGGCCTCCTCGCCGCGGGTGACGGCGCCGCGGCCCTGCTGCCCGATGACGTCCGCGTCACCGTGTCCGCCCCGGCCGGCCAGTCTGCCGCCCTGGCCGCCCGCCTGCGCGATGCGGCTGCCAATGGAGAGCTCGCGCGCGCGCTGCGCAAGCGCGGCCTGGACGTGCCCTCCCCCGGCGGGGGCGGCTCCTCCAAGAGCGGCTCCAAGCTGGGCGGTGGGACCATCGCGGGCATTGCGGTGGGTTCCCTGGCGGGCGCGCTCGCCCTGGGCGCCCTGCTGTGGGCGCTCCTAACCTGCGCCTGCTGCTCGGCCGGCGCTCGCGCGGCCCGGGCGGAGAAGGCCGCTGAGGCCGGCCGCCGCGACCGGGCGGCCGCCCGGGAGGCCGAGGAGGCCGCGGTGGCAGGGGCTGGTACGGCCGCCGCCGTCGGCGGCCTGGGCGCCCTGTGGGCCGCCCTGGCGGGCAAGGGCAGCGCGGCGGTGGGCGACGACACGGCCGCGCTCGAGTCGGCTGCTGAAAAGGGGATGGGCGGCGGCGGTGGTGGTGGCGGCGACCCCAAAAAGGCTGCCGAGGACAAAGCTGCCAGGGCCGCGGAGGTGGCGGACGCCAAGGCCGCCAAGGCTGCCACGGCCGCGGAGGTGAAGGCCGCCAAGGCCGCGGCCAAGGAAGCGGCGGCCATGCAGGCGGCGGCGGCCAAGGCGGAGGCCAGTGCGGCCAAGGCCGCGTCCGCGGAGGAGGCAAAGGCGTCCAAGGCCGCGGTCGCCTTGGAGGCAAAGGCGTCCAAGGCCGCGGCCGCGGCCGCGGCCGCCGCGGTCGCCGCCGCCGCCGCGACGGCCACCACCCCCAAAGCACTCGCTGCGGCCGACGCTGCCGCAGCTGCCGCCGCCGGCGATGACGCCCGCATCTCCTCGACCGCCCAGATGCTGCGGGAGTATGCGTCCGAGCTGGCGGCCCCCCTGCCGGCCTGCGCAACGTCGCCCCGGGGCGCCATGGGCGGCCGCGCGGCCTCCACCGTCGCGGGCGCGCCCACCGCCCGGGCCCACATCCCGCCCCCGCCCTCCGCGGCGGCGCCCACCCTGACCGCGGGCGAGCTGGCGTCCCGCCTGGGCGGTGCGGCGGAGGCGCTGGCCGCCTACACGGCCGGCCTGTCTGTGAAGACAGCCGCCCCCCTGGTCGCGTCCGTCCTAGCCTCGGCCCGCGCGCGCCGGGCCGCGGGCGCCGCGCCGGAGCCCGGGTCTGAGGATGAGACCGCCCTGCACGCCATTGCTCGGGCGGTGCTGGACAACCCCAAATTCGCGGGCGGGCGGTACGTGGTGGAGGGGGCGGCGGTGGCGAGCGCGACGAGCGTGGCCGCGCCCGCCCGCGGGCCGGGGGGGGCGGCCGCCGAGCTGCTCTTCCTCGCCGACCCCGCCGAATTCGCGTCCGCCCGCCGCTTCCTGGCCCAGGCCCGCAACCCGGACTTTGTGCCGGCCCTGCTGGACGTGTACGAGGCCGGCAAAGCCCCGCTGGTCGGCCTGGACGGGGCGGCCCAGGTCGCGGGTGGCGTGCTGCGCGCGACGGGCGCGCTGGCCGTCGAGCGGGGCCGCCGCACCCTGGCCGAATGGTTGGCCACGGAGAAGGCACCCAGCCCGGCGGCCCAGAAGGCGGCCCTGGTCAACGTGTTCGAGGCCCTGGCCTACCTGCACGGCCGCCAGGTCGTCCACCGGGACGTCCGCCCGGGCGGCGTCCGCTGGGCCGACGGGCCGGGGAGCGGGGCGGGGCGGTGGCGCCTGGGCCTGCCCATCGGCGCCTGGGCCCGGGCCGGCCACCCGGGCCCACTCGCGTACTCGCTACGCCACGCCGCGCCCGAACTGGTGGCGGCCGACGCCCGGGCGGCGGGGGAGCGCATGGCCAGCATGGGCGGCGGCGCGGGCGGGTCCACGCGCGCGCTCGCGGTCGCGGAGGCGCCCGCCGCCGCGGTCGCCGACCCGGCCTCCGACGTCTGGGCGGCGGGCGTGCTGGCCTGGGAGCTCATGACGGGGGCGCCCCTCTTTGGCCCGTCCTACTCGGACGAGCAGGTGGCGGCCATGCTGCTCGGCTTCCGCAAGCTGCCCTTTGAGGCCGACCCCTCGCTCTGGGTCGGCTTCCGGGACGCCCGGGCGGCCGCCCTGGTGAAGGCGCTCCTGGCCCGGGCGCCTGGGGACCGGCCGACCGCGGCGGCGGCCCTGCGGGAGGCGGTCCGGTACGTGGCGGGCAGCTGAGAAAGGGGGGGAGGGGTACAAAAAAAAGCACATGACAATTCAAAAAAATGGGGGAGAGGATGAATGGATGTGAGGTGTGAGGTGATTGATGGGAGAGAGAGGATGGGCGTTGTGCGTGTGCCCTCTTTCTTCCCCCTTTTTTTTTCTTTTGGGGAGGGGGGCAAGAGAGGGCGGTGAAGGGTTGGCTGTGCGGTTCATTCCCTCAGTGTTGACGTGACTCACGGTGGCGGGTGCGGGGAGAGGAGTGCCCGGTTTTTCGGGGGTCGGGGGGGTGGGTTTTGTGAGTCGGCTCGTGTGTCGAATCTGAACACCTTTTGCTCGCGCGCACGTGTATCAAGACAAGCATCCGGCAAAAAAGAATGTTACACACACACACACACACACACACACACACAGACACATACACACACAAGCGCAGGGGGGGGGGGCAGGGGAGGAAACAAAAAAAGCAGCAAAGGTCTCACCTATCTCACATCGCGCCCGCCGTGGCGGTGACCACGCCTGGAAGGTCGGCCATGATCGACTTCAGCACGCGCTGCAGGCTGGCCTGGGCGTGCGGCGTGATCGCCCCCGCCACCGAGTAGAAGCGCAGGCACTGGGCGACGGAGGCGGCGACGCCGCCCAGGCCGACGGCGGGCGGGATGGCGCCCAGAACGGCGGGGCGGGCGGGCGGGGGGGCACCCTCCAGGAGGAAGGCGAGGAGGACCGAGGCATAGGCCTCCAGGATGGACGCCTCGCCCTCATCGTCCGCCGCCTCCAGGGACGCCTCCGTCGCGCCGGGGCCGCCCCCGGCACCGCCATCCTCGCCATCCCCGCTTTTCGTGGTGGGCTGGGAGGCCGCGTCAGCGGGGGCGGGCACCTCCGCAGCGGGGTGCCCGCGGCGCGCGGCGGGCGGCGGCGGCGGCGCCGCTGCCAGCGCGGCCGCCCCCACCAACCGCCCCAGCGCTCGCACGGCCGCCCCGCCGTCCAGCCCCGCCAGGGCCGCGCACGCGGGCCCGCCCCCGCCGTCGGCCAGGTTGATGAGCAGGCCCAGGGCCACGGACAGGCGGCGCGAGGACGCCAGGGCCGCCGCCCGGTCAGCGGCGGGCGAGGAGGGGGGGGAGCCAGTGCGTCCGCCCGCCGCCTCGGGCGGGAGGGCCGCGACGAGCGCGCGCCCGGCCGCGGCCACGCCACCCGCCCGCACCACGGGCCCACACCCGGGCCCGCCCGCCTGGGTGATGTTCATCAGAACAGCCAGGGTCACGCGCTCGCAGGCGGACGCGGCCCGGGAGGGGCGGGCCGGGGCGCCGGGCGTGCCGGGGTGGCCGCCCAGCACTGGGACCGCCCGCACGAGCCAGGCCGGGAAGGGGAGGGAGGTGGGGGGCGCGCCGCTCCCGCCGCCGCCGCCGCCGCCGCCCGCGCACCACCCGCCTACCGGCACGGTCGCCGCCAGGGCGCGGGCCTCATTGTCCGCCGCCGCAAAGGTGAGCTGCTCCACGCAGGTTAGGGCGGCGTGGAGGGGCCACAGGACGCGGGCCGCCCGGACCGCGCCCGCGTGGGCAGCGGCCGAGGGCGGGGAGAGAGGGGCCGTAGCGGCGGCTGCAGCGGCGCCGGCAGCACCACCGCCCGTCGGCATGGGGCCTCCATACTCCTCCAGGGCGCTGGGCGGCAGGGCCGCCGCCTGCGCGCCCCGGATGGCGGCCGCAAAGGCGAGTGCCGCGACCGCGCCCGCGCCACCCAGCGCCGCCTTTACAGCGTCGGCCGCGACCGCCGCGCCGTTGCCGCCGCCCCCGCCTGCCGCCGCGGCCGCCGACTCCACGGCCGCCGGGTCGGTCGTGTGCGCGATGGCGGCCATGACGACCGAGGACGGGCAGGCGGAGGCGTGGGCGGGGACGGCCCGGGCGAGGACGCCGCCCCGCAGCAGGCGCAGCGCGCGCGCGGCAGGGGAGGACGGGGGCAGAGGGGGGGTTGACGGGGGCGGCGGCCCCGTGCCATCCGAGACGGATGCGCCCGTCTCCGCGTCCGCGTGGCAAGTCAGGAGGGCTGTGGCCAGGCGGGCGGCGGCCGGGACGGCCAGGGCGGCGCGGCAGGCGGGGTCGGCGGCGAGGGCCAAGTAGCCGGCCGCTAGGGGCAGTGCGACGGCGGCCGAGGCGGCGACTGCGGCGGCAGCCGCGTCGTCGCCGCCCCCGGCCGCCGCCGCGCCCAGCGCCCGCCGCACAGCCACCTCCACCGCCGCCGCCCCCGCGTCCATGACCTCCCCAAACATGCCGCCCGCGCGCAGGGCCAGGCGCCCCCGGCGGGAGGCGAGCACGTCGGCGACCTCTGCGGCAGCAGCTGCCGCGGCTGCTGGACTCCCGCCGCCGCCGCCGCCGCCGCACCCGGCCCGCAGGCCGTCTAGGGCGTACAGCAGGCGGTCCGTCAGGTCAAACGCCTCACCGACCTCCTGAGCTTCCAAGACGGTGACCAAGGGTGGAGGAGCGGCCGCGGCGGCGGCTGCGCACGCGGTGGCCGCGGCGCGAGGAGGAGGCGCGGCCTGCTGGAGGGACGTAGCCGGCGCTCCTCCCGCGGACTTGCGCCCCGGGGACGCCTTGACCGCCCGGACAGGAGGGGGAGGAATGGCTGGGTAGGTGGCGGGTGGGGGTGGCACGGCGGGCGCCCGCCGCGGCCCTGCAGCCGCCCCACCAGCAGCCGAGGAGGGTGGGTGGGTGAGAGGGCGGGCCAGCGGGCGCGGGGCAGCAACAACAGCAGCAGCAGCAGCAGCAGCAGCAGCAGCAGTAGCAGCAGCAGCAGTAGCAGCAGCAGCATCAGCAGCGCCCCCAAGCGCCGCCACCACCCCACCTACCTGCTGCGACGGTGGCGACGCATCGGCGGCGTGGGCCGGCCCGTGGGAGGCGGTCGGCGAGGAGGCGGCCGCCGTCGCGGGCACGCCGCCCCCACCGGGCGGGGGCGTGTCGCCCGCCGTGGTCGCAGTCGTGGCGGCGCCGGCTTTCCCTGTGCCGCCGCCGCCGTGTCGGCTGAAGGTGTGGCGCGGCGCGGCGGGCGGTGTGGTGGCCGGAGGAGCAGCCGCAGCCGCAACGTGCGGCAGGGGGAGGTCCGCGCCCGCCAGCGCAGAGCGGACGGCCCCACCAATCCACTCGGGCAGGGGGGGGGACAACGCAGTCGCCGCCGCCGCCGCCGCCGCCGCCGCCGCCGCCGCCGCGGCAGGGTCAGCAGCAGCGGCGGGCTCCGTCGCTGGCCCCCTCCCGCGGCTGCTGCGGCGGCGGGCGGCCGCGGATGGAGGTGGAGGGTCCTCCTCCGGCGCGCTGCTGGCAGGGGGCGCCCGCCGCATGGGGTGCGCAGCGCCCACCCCCGCGCCCGCCTCCTCGTTCGCGGTGCCCTGCTTCTTGCGGGACCCGCTGCGGGAGCGTGGCCGCTTGGCGGCGGCGGGGGCGGCGGGCGGGCCCTCACCACCACCGCTGCCCGCGGCCGCAGCGCCTGGAGAGGTGGTCGTCGTGCCCGGCCCAAGAGCCGCGATGGCCGACTTGCCGCCCGCCTGTGCCTTGGACTTGCGAACTCCGCTGCGCGACTTTTTGGGAGGGGATGGGGCGGGGGCGGCCTGTGGAGGGAGAGAGAGAGAGAAGCCGGGAGGGGAGATGAAAGATGGGGCGCGCGCCGAAGCGTGCGAGTTGTGTCCCATCGGTGGGCACCTGTGGGCTGGGGAGCGCGTCCCTGCTCCGTGCATCACCCCAGGCGCGTAGATAACTTGATCGCCCACCCATACGCGGGGTCGAGTGTGGGGCGTGCGGGTGCTAAATGGGGAGCGACGCGCGCGGCACGCAGAACGCCGCTCGCCTCAAAAAGGAACGCACCGCTGCGGCTGTCTTCGCCGCCTTCTCCTCTCCACCCCCACAACCCACGCCGTCGTCCTCAGGTTCAAAGGCGTACGGGTCGGGGGGGGTGGGGTCGGTCGTGGGTGGGCCCTCGCCGTGCGGGCGGGCGCGGCCGACCATCGCACAGAGAGAGACGCAAGGGTGCGGAACGAGAACAACGCCGCTCTCCTTCATCACTTCTATTTTGGTCCCTTGCCGGTTAAAATCCTTGATAGAGTCCCCTTTCCAACCCCCAACCAACATAATGGCTTCTCCTGCTGATTTGGCGTGCGTCTACGCAGCCCTGGCCCTGGCTGACGACGAGGTCGAGGTGACGGTGAGTTTGTTGAGAGGCGAGAGAGAGAGAGAGGGGCTGCGCGCCGCCAATCGGCGTCTGGCCCTGCCCTGGGCGTGTGTGCGCCAAGCCGCTTCCGGACACGCTCCAATGCGCCCCAGAAGAGTCCACCCATGACTCTGGGCTATGCCCTGAGCGTGTGACTTGAGGCGCGTGCCGCCCGCTGGGGCCGCCGTGCGCGCACGCTTGCCTCTCTTGCCGGTCGGCGGCTGCTCATCCAGGGCGCGCGAGCTCTCTCTGCCCGACCGCGAGCTCAGGGAAGGGCTTGCTTGTCCCGGCTTCAACCCGAAGCCACGGTGTGATGCAGAGGCTGCCTTGCCGGCCGAGATGATCGGCACGGCAGGGGTGTGTGAGCTGCCCGGGTCGGGCGCAAAGGCGAAAGACCGATCGAGGGCCGCAGTCGCTCTGATCGGCGCACGCTTTTGGTCTCGCGTCCGCGCCCCCGCGGGGGGGAAGGGGTGGTGGGTGGGGGTGCACCCGCCGCACCCTCCTGCCAGGGCGCAATCGGCCCCGAGAGAGGCAGGGGTGGGACGCGCCGCCCTTCCCGCGCCCGCCCCGCACACACGGCGCTTCTCGCGCTCCCCAGTTTCCTCACCCAGAAAACCTTTTTCCACAGGCTGAGAACATCGCCACCCTGGCCAAGGCCGCCGGTGTCGACGTCCCCGTCTACCTGCCCGGCATGTACGCCAAGGTCTTCGCCAAGGCGTCCGTCATGGACCTGATCACCAACGTCGGCTCCGGCGGCGGCGGCGGCGGTGGCGGTGGCGGCGGCGGCGGCGACGCCCCCGTGGCCGGCGGCGGTGGCGGCGGCGGCGGCGGCAAGGAGGACAAGAAGAAGAAGAAGGAGGAGTCCGAGGAGGAGGAAGAGGGCGACATGGGCTTCTCCCTCTTCGACTGAGAGGTGAATGCCTCCCATCGTCCCGGCCGGCCCTGTGTATGACCTCGGCCCTTGAAAAAAAAAAACGGCGGCCTCGGAGTACGCGAGTGGTGCGCGGGTTGAAGGTTGAGATATTCTTTATTTTCTCTCTCTCTCTCCTCCCGCGCCGGGTGTGCTCTGTTGGTCGCCACGCACCTGTATGTGTACGCCGTGTTTTGTAAAAAGGAAAACGGCTCACCCGCCCGCCCGCGCTCGGGCGTGCTGGGGAGAGGATAGCAGGGGAGAGAAAGGGTTTTGAGGCCCCGCCGCTAACTCTCTCCCTCCTCGTGCTTCTTCTCTCTCCCGCGTGCGCCGTCACGTGCGTGTGTGTGTGTGGTGTGCGTGCATGGACAGATGATAAAAAACTCACGGACCTCTACAAATCACAAAAAATACGCACACGAAAACACATAACCTCCCCCTCGGCTCACCTCACCACACCTCACCTCACCGCAGCGCCGCCCGCGCCTGCTCCAGCAGCACGAACATGGCCGAGTTCCAGGCGCCCAGGCGGGCAAAGTTGGAGGTGAAGCCCTTGTAGAATGCGCGCGGGCCGCCCTCACGCCAGGTCTGCCGGAAACAGTCGAGGACGGACGAATAATTACCGCCTGGAAAATGGAGAGAAAGGGAGTTGTGACCTTTTATTTCGAATTGTCGCCGGACCAACCAGCTCGGGAGGGTGCGACGGGAAACGCTGACCCCAAGCAACAAGCCAGGCGGTGGTGAGTCGGTCTAGCGCGCGGCGCAAATGGGGCCCCGGCGGGCCTTCGTAAAGGCCCACCAGAGGGTGTTCTTTAAATAAATAAATAAAACACTCACACTCACTGGTGGAGCGGGGGCCCGCCAAAAAAGGCAGCCGGCACGCGTGTGTGTGTGAGTGTGTGGTCTTCTCGCTCATTCTCTGCTCTGCTCTGCTCTGCTCTTTGCACTCTGCACTCTTCCTTACCCATCATACGGCTCTTGACGACGTCGACGGGCGAGCCGCAGCAGACCGCAAAGAAGCCTGCGCCCAGCCCGGCGGCCAGGTGGGTGAGGATGGAGTCTCCGGGCGCGCCCGCGTCCGTCAGGGCGGACTTGCATACGTCGTAGGAGGCCAGCTCCGCGGCGTTGATTACCTGGACGAGGGGGAGGGGGCGGGAGTGAGAGTGTGTGTAGAAACGGCGACGGCGATTTTAAAGAAACCACCAGGGGGCGCGCGCGAACAAAACCTCGTGAGAAAAACGAAAACAAAAAAACACTCACCGCGTTGCGCCCGATGTTGGGCCCCAGCCCTGTCCACAGCGCCCGCACCCCCTCCGTCCGCACGATCGCCCCGTACGCGCCCAGGGCGGACGGGTACCGCCGGGCCGCTCCCACGCCGTCTGTCTGCATGCGCACTTTGACGAGGTCGGTCGGGGAGGCGACTGCAATCGCGAGGCCGCCAGTCGCTAGGCCCGCCGCGATTTTGCTCCCTAACCCGTCCCCTCCGATGGCGGCCTTGACGGGCTCGTACAGGCCGATGCGCAGGCCGCCGTACACGACCTGGCGGTGGAGGGCCGGGACCAGGCCCCGCCACAGGGCGGCCGCGCCTTCCTCCCTTGCCACTGTCGCCACCGTCCCTAGGAGGCCGCGATATTTGGGCGCCCCGCCCGGCCCTCCTGTCTTTTGGAGCTGCAGCCGGACCTTGGCCATGTCCAGGGGCAGGGTCAAGGCTTCCGCGCCGCAGGCCGCCACGGCCGAGGCGGCGAAGCCCTTGGCGAACGGGAGGGGCGGGCCGGAGGGAGGGGGAGACATGGTCGGAGAAGGTTGAGGGGTGAGAGCGCCTGCCTGCCTTTTTTTTGCTTCTCCAAAAAAGCAGGCGTGTGCTTCCGGTTGCCTGGTCACGCGTCCCACGCACGCCTTGGGGTTAGGAAGGATGTGCCTGCTCTCGTTGTGTGGTGTGAGGGGCGAGGCCGTGGCGTGCACACAGGGCAGCCGCGGGAAGAGAGAGCGCAGCCTTCTTCGGTTGTGTGAAGTCTCTCATCTTCAGACAGCCGATTCGGGCGCAGCTGCACTTTCTTCTCGAACGTGCCTGCGCTCTGCCCCACGCACGTGCACGCACGCGAGGGCAGCACGCAGGCTCATCAGAGTGAGCACACGCACACGCCCTCCCTCGTGCGCCGCTCCACCTTTCTCAAAAGACATGGGCTCCACCCTACTCGCCCTGCAACCCATCTTCGGGGCGGCCACCGGCCCGGGCGAGCCGACCGCCTCCCTGCTGGACGTCGACGGCATCCGCATCCTTCTGGACTGCGGCTGGAGTGACGCGCTGCAAGAGGCTGAGCAGGGGGCGGAGCAGGGCGAGGGGCCGCTGTCCCGCCTGCTGGCCGCCGCGCGGACCGCACATGCGCTGCTCCTCTCGCACGCCGACCTCGCTCACCTGGGATCGCTGGCCGCCGTCGCGGCCGCCCTGCCCCCCGGGTCCCCCATCCTGGCCACCACGCCCGTCGCCCGCCTGGGGCGCCTGGCCCTGTACGATGCCGTCCTGTGCCGGGGCGACGCGTCGGACGCGGGGGTGGTGAGCATGCCGCCCGGGGCGGCCACTGTTGAGGCAGTGGACGCGGCTTTTGACCGCGTCACCCCGCTCCGCTACCGCCAGCCTTTCAAATTGGCAGCCAGCGGGGGTGGTGCCGGAGGCGAAGGTGCGTCTGATGATGATGCGGGAAGGGAGAGCGGCGCGTCCCTGGCCGCCAAAGCCGCCGCCGCCGCCCTCGCCCTGACCATCACGCCCCACGCCGCGGGCGTCACGCTGGGCGGCGCCCTCTGGGCCGTGTCCTCCGCCGGCGGGGAGACCGCGGTCTACGCGCCCGCCCTCAACCACCGGCGGGAGCGCCTGGTAGACCCGACCGCCCTGGCGGCGGAGCCGCCGCCCTCTTCCCTGGTCCGGCCGGCGCTGCTGGTCGTGGGGCCGCCCGCACCAGAAGCGGCTGGGGGCGGCGGCGCGCCGCCGGCCCCCCGCCCGCCGCCCGCCGCCGCCGCCCTGACCGCCGTCGCCGCCGTGAATGCGGCTGTCGGCGACCGGGACCGCAAGCTGGTCGAGGCCGCCCTGGCCGCCCTGCGCGGGGACGGGTCCGTCCTCATCCCCGTCCCCTCCCCCGCCCGCGCGCTGGAGGTCCTCCTCGCCCTCGACTTTGCCTGGGCGGCCGCCCGCCTGCCCTACCCGCTCTCCTTCGCCTCGCCCGTCGCCTGGTCCATCCTGGAGGCGGGCCGGGCGGCCGTGGAGTGGGGGGGGGTCGCCGTGGCGGGCGGGATGTGGGAGGCCAGCGCGGCGGCCGCCCCGCTCCACCACCGGGGCCCCCCGCCCGACCCCCCCCACCCCCTCGCCCTCAAATGCGTCCGCCCCGTCCACTCCGCGGCCGAGGTCCTTGGTCCTCCGGCGCGCGGGGCGGGGGGCGGCGGCAGCGGCCCCGGCGGTGGCCCGCCCCCGCGCCCCCAGGTCGTCGTCGCGACGACGGGCGGGGCGGAGGGCGGGGCGGCGCGCGACCTGCTGGCCGCCTGGGCGGGCGACCCTCGCTGCTCCATCCTGCTCCCGACGGCCGCCCCGCCGGCCGGCTCCGCGGCGGACGGGCTGCTGGCCGGGGCGGCCCGGGCGGCCGCGGAGGCGGTCGCCCGCCCGGGCACCCACAACCACCCGGCCCCCTTTCCGCTCAAGCTGACGCTGGCCCGGCGGGTCGCCCTGGCGGGCTCTGAGCTGGAGGCGTGGCGGGCCGCGCGCGCGGCCGCGGCCGCGGCGGCGGGCGCAAAGCGCGCGTCTGCCGCAGCCGCCACCGCGGCCGTGGTGGCCGAGGCGGCCGCCCTCGCCGCTGGGGCGATGCCCCCCTCTTCGCCGGCGGCGCCCCAGCCCCTGCGCGCGTCCGGCGGCACCCTGGCCGCCGCCGCCGCCGGCAAGAGCTCCGCCGCCGCCGCGCAACGAAAAGCGGCGGATGCCAGGAAAGACGCTGCCGACGCCGCCGACGCCCTGGTCGCCGCCTCCGACGTTCTCGTCGACGGCTTCACCCCTCCACCCGGCGCCATCGCCCCCATGTTCCCCTTTGAGGAGGGTGGGGGTGGAGTGAGCGCAGCAGGCACAGCATGGGACGATTACGGGAGCACCCAGCCCGCGACCTGCCTGGTCGGCTGCCTCGCCGGCCTGGTGGTGGGGGGCGGGTCTGCGGGCGCGCTGGGGCTGGGCGGCGAGGGCGGCGGTGCCATCCCTCGCGGGAACCGCCGTGGCGGGAGTGCCTCCTCCTTCAACCAGCCCGCCCGGCGTGGCGGTGGCGGCCCGCCCTCCCAGCTGGAAGACGTGGCCGCGTCTGCGGCCGCAGCCGAGGCCGCCCGCGCGACGACCGCTGCGGCCGCAGAACAGGCAGGCGCCCGCCGCCGCCGCCGGGCCGACCGGGCCGCCGCGGCTGGTGGAGGGGGTGGACCCGGCGCCGCCCCAGCAGACTCCGACTCGGACGGCGGTGGTGCCGGCGACGGCGACGGCGACGGCGACGGCGACGGCGACGGCGGCGCCCCCTCAAAGCTGGTGGTCCAAGACGTGACCCTGACCATCCGCGCGCGCGTCCTCTCCCTGCCTGGCTGGGACGGGCTCGCGGACGGGCGGTCCTTGCGCAACCTGGCGTCCGGCCTGGCCCCACGCCACCTTATCCTGCTGGGCGGGTCGTCGCCGGGCGCCCGGGCGGCCCTGGCCGCGGCCGCGGCGGCCGACCTGGCGCCCCGGGCGGCCGGCCGCGTGCACACGCCCGCGGATGGGCAGGCCCTGGGGTCGTCCGACCTGCGCTGCCGTGACGGCTCCTGCCCCGCCGCCCGGCGCGCCACACTGGATGATGCGCTGGCAGCCTCCACCCGCCTGCGGCCGACGGGGGATGGGCGGTGGCTGGTCGGCTGGCTGGACGCGCGCGTCGCGGGCGGCGGCGGGGGTGGGGATGGCGCACCGGGCGGGGGCGCGTCTCCCCCCCCCCCCCCTCTCGCCTCCACCTCCTTCCCGCGCCTGGAGCCCCTCCGCCACGGCGACGTCGCCGCCCCGGCCACCGACGCGGACGCGGCCGCCTTTGTGGGGGACGTGCGCCTGTCGGACGCGCGCGGGGCGCTGGCGGCGGCCGGGCTGGCGGCCGCCTTTGCGCCCGGCGGCGCGCTCGTGTGCGGGGGGGCGACCCCGGGCGCGCCCCGAGTCTCCGTCCGCCGGGGTGCCTCCGACGGGGAGCTGGTCGTGGAGGGGCCCCTGTGCGCGGAGTATTACAAGGTGGCGGAGGTGCTGTACGGGCTGTACCTGGTGGCGTAGAAGGAGAAACAATGGGTGGGGGGCGCGAGGGTGTGTGTGAAAGAAAAAGGCGGTGAAAAAATCCGCTCGCAGGTGCCGCCCCACTTCTCGCACTGTGGCGCCTGCGCTGCTCTCACAAAAATCACAGACCATGCGCCTCACCCTTGTCGCCCTCCTCGCGTGCGTCGGCGCTGCCGCCGCGTCAGAGTCGTCGGCGGCTGTCGTCCCCGCGTGCGCCAAGATTGAGTGCCCGAGGTGTGTGTGGTGGAGAGAAAAAGGGAGAGGACACATTTGAAGCTCACCTTAACACCCCGCCCGCACGCGACGCTCCCTCCCGCCTGTGTGTCCCTTTCTTCCAAGCCACACACCCCGCCCCCACGCCCCGCCCCGCCCCGTCGCATGTGGGACGACGCCGCCACTCGCACTCACGCACAACCTCTGTTTCTCCCTCCCTTCCTCCCTCCCTCACTCTCCCCTCCCCCCCAACCCCCCCCCCCCACACACACACACGCACACAGCTTCACCACCCTGCTCCCCCTCCCCTCCGCGGGCACGTCTGTCCGCAGGATGGGGCCCTCCGCCTGGGCCACGGCTGTCTCGCCTCCCGGCACGACCCTGGAGGACGCCCGGTCCTCCTCGTTCGGGGTCCTGTTCGGGTACATCGCCAAGAACGGGTACGAGATGACCGCCCCCGTCCTGACCCGGGTCGCGGGCGACGGCAGCGTGCGCGTGTCGTTCCTGCTGCCGGCGTCGGTGGGCGCGCCCGCCGACGGGTCGGCCCAGGGCGTGGTGGTCGAGTCCCTGCCCGCCCAGACGTTTGCCGTCAAGCCCTTTAAGGGCGCGGCGTCCGCGCCGTCCACCTGGGAAGGGCTGGCGACGGCGGCCCGGGCCCTGACGGCAGAGGCGGCCTCCGCCCAGCTCGCCCTCGCGGCGCCTGTGCCGGCCGAGCAGCCAGAGCAAAACGGCAAGGCCGCCTCTGCTGGCACAGTCGTCGGCCCGGGCGTCTGGTATGCGGGCTACTCGAGCCCCATGACCCCGCCCGGTGCGAAGTACAGTGAGGTGTGGCTGCCCGTGGCGGAGGGGGCGGTCATTCCGGGGGTGGCGCCTTGAAAGGGATGATGGTGGGTTGTCAAAATGTAAAAAAAAAAACCAATTCACAACTCCAATACGAAAATGGCATTTTCTCTCCAGGTACGCCCCCAGCCCAGCTCACACACACACGCGCACACGCGCCCTCTAGCCTCTCTAGGCGATATCCCCGGGAGGTGGAGAAGCGCTGCGGGAGAAGGCGGTGGACAGGCGTGCGCGGCGCGAGAGCGCCTTGCTTTGGCCAGCCGTCGCTCTTTGTGCGCCCCGCCATGCCCCCTGTGCCTCTATCTCACGCCGCGCCACCCCATCTCCTTCCCATAGACCCACGCCCCCCTGGCAGGCAGCTCCAGCACTTGTGCTGCCCATCGGGCCCGCCCGGCGGGGCCCGCGCCCGTCCGCCAGGCCCGGGCAGTCGGTGCCGTGAAGTGGTCGCCCCGCCGCGCCGCCGGCGGGGCGCGGGTGGGTGCGCTGACGGCGGAGGAGGTGCGTTGTGAGGGAGCGAGGGCGGGTGGGAAGGGCACGCGATGCGGAGGCTTTGACAGCGCCCCCACCCTCCCCCGCTCCTCCTCCACAGTCCGAGCTCATGCAGTTCGCCGACCGGGACAAGTGGTACGTCGCCAAGTTCGCGGCGGACGACGCGCCCGACTGGAACCCGGCGGCCATCCTGTCGAACGAGCCCCTCATCCCGGGCGTCCGCCTGGTGGCGGTCCGGGTCGAGGCCTCGCGCGAGCGGGTGCCCCTGCGGAACGCGTACACCACGCCCGGCCAGCGCGCTGGCATCCGCCTGGCGGGCGGGGCCAACCTGGCCGTCCGCCTGGCCTCCCCGCCCCCCCCGCTCGCCGTCAACGCACGCTCCTTGCAAATGGCCAAGGGCGACATTTATGCCAACGAGATCAAGAGCGTGCGCGAGCTGGAGAGTGCGGCCGCAGTCTGGGAGCTGTGGGTGCCGGAGGACGGGGACACGGCCGACCTGGCCAAGGCGGCCCCGGGCGACGCCATCGAGGCCGGGCCGTGCGTGGGGAGCGGCCTGGCCCTCAAGGGCCCGATCGCGGGCGCCTTCACACGCCCCACGCTCGTCCTATTTGTGAGCGGGGCGGGCGCGGCGACCGCACGCGCCCTGCTGGAGGCCTCGCCCGACGGCGGGGGCGGCCTCGCCCCGCTCAGCTTGCGCCGGGACGTGGTGGTCTACTACAAGGCCCCCACCCAGCGGGCGGTCGCGTGGGGGGAGGGCGCCTTTGACGCCTGGGGCGCCGCCAACAACGGGAAGGTGCGCGTCGTCGTCAGCACGCGCGAAACCTTTTCAGAAATGTTCGACTTCGATGACGCGCTCGCGTACGACCCGGCCGAGACGGCCGTCCTCATCCTGACGGGCGGCCCGGGCGAGGACGAGGAGGCGGAGGCGGAGGGGCGGGCGGCCGCGAAGGAGGCGGAGGTGGTGGATGTGGTGGCGGACTCGGAGGACGGCCCGCCCGTCGTGCACACCGACACCTCCAAGGTGCTTTGAGGGGTGCGCGTGCGTGGTAAGAGGCGGGGCAAGGGAGAGATCGAATGTGTGACGATGCTGGGAGGTTGTGTGCGCGCTGCCTTGGTTGGTCGACGTAAGAAAATAAAATGGAAGCGGCTTTCGTGGGTGGAAGCGGCTTTCGCCCCACCCACCCCCTCCTGGCCCGGCCCCATCCTCTCTCTCTCTCTCTCTCTCTCTCTCTCTCTCTCTGAGAAAGCAATGGTCAGGCACCCTTGCCCCCGTTCTCGCCTGCTGCCCCTTCACCCACTGCTGCGCCGCCGCCGCCTCTCACACTCGCCGCCCGGGCGGCGCCGACCTCCCCCGCCAGAGACGCCGCCTCAGCCGCCGCCTCCTCGGGCGAGTAGAGGGGGGGCACCAGGCCCGCCACCGCCGCCGCGCCCGGCAGGGCGGGGCCGTATGGACAGGGCTGCGTCCACAGGGGCGGCGGCGGCGGGGAGGGCGGGGCGCGGCGGGGCTCAAAGAGCAGGCGGCCGCCCCGGCCGAGGCGGGCGACGAGGGGCGGGGGCGGGAGAGGAGGGGCGCCCACTTCAGCGGCGCCGCCGCCGCCGCCGCCGCCGCCCACGCCGCCTGCCTCCACCAGCAGGCCCGGTGGTAGGCGGGGCGCCAGCAGGACGGGTGCGGGCGGGGTGGGCGGCCCATCCGAGGTGGGAGGGGGGGCGGAAGGGGCCTCCCCCGCCTTGCCAGCGCCGCCGCCCCCGCCCCCGGCCTGGCCCTTCCCGCCCCTCCCCTGCCCTTTCGCGGCGGCTGGCCCGCCCGCCGAGATGGACAGCGCCGCCAGGGCCGCCGGCACCAGGTCCGCCGCAAACAGCATCTCCCCCCGGGGCGGGGCCGACGGGGCGGGCGGCAGGGCGGCGACCGCGGCCGCGCCCGCCCGCCGCAGCGCCGCCCGCCGCCGCTTGCGCTCCCGGGCCGCCTCCCCGGCCTCCACGGGCGGGCCCTCCCCCGGCCCCCGCTCCCCGGCCAGCCAAGGCGGGCGCCGGGAGACGCGCACCCGGATGGCGGCCGCCGCGTCCGCCGCGACGGCGGCCGAGACGGGCGGCGGGTCGTGGGCCTGCGAGAGCGCGAGCGCGGCCGCGTCCGCGTCCAGGTAGGCGAGGGCCGCCTTCCTCGCCTCCCGCCGCAGCACGCCCTCCAGCAGGGCGGCCGCCGCGCCCAGGTTGGACCCGAGGGCCCGGATCTTTTCCACCGCGTCGCCCGCGCCCTCCCGGCGGCGCCTGGTCTGGGGGCGGTGCGCCTTCTCCCGCGGGCGGAAGACGTGGTAGGGGTTGGTGTCGGCGGCGGCCGTCGGCGCCCGCAGGCGGCGCAGCAGGGGCCGCCCCGCCCGCGCGCGCTTGGCCACCCAGTACTCGTGGACGGCCGTGAGGGCGGCCGGCCGCAGCGGGGCGACGCGGGCCAGGACGGCGAGCGCGTCCGGGCGGGGCAGGTGGTCGGTCGTGGCCGCAGCCGCTGTCGACGACCGCTCCGCCGCCAGCGCGCCCGCCGCCGCCAGGGCCGCGTCCGTCGCGGCCGCGTTCGCCACCTCCAGCCGCCACAGCATGGCCTCCAGGCGGTCGCACGGCAGGCGGGGCTGGCCGCCGCCGTTGAAGGACGCGGCCAGCCAGGCCCGGTCGCCGTCGTCCAGGTCGTATTCCACCGCCCGGGGGTCGTAGTGGGAGAGGCCGCCCCGCCCGCGCACGTACGCGGGCGGCTCCCGGTAGGTGGGCAGGTAGTCGGCGGCGTAGGTGGGGACGTCCAGGACGGGCGGGATGGGGATCTCCTTCAGGCCGGGGGCTTGGGCGGACGAAATCATTTTGGCCTGGAGAATGAAAAAGGAGGTTGTGTGGGGGGAGGCGCGTTTTTTTTTTTTTTTTTTTTTTTTGCTCTTTCTCCGCCGCGCTCCAAGCGCCCCTCGCCTCTCTTCCGCCCTTCCTCACCTCCTCATTCTCCCGGTCCAAGGCCGCATGGTTGTGCGTCACGTCCCGGGAGACGAGCGACCCCCCGCCGTCCGCGCTGTCCAACTGCGACTCGTCCCGCACGATCGGCAGGCGCTTGTGGATGTCCAAGGGGCGGGGGCGGAAAGACAGGCGGGTGCCGAGGCCGGACATGGTTGGCAGGAGGTTTGTGAAGCGCGGGTGTGGTTGGGTGGGGGTGGAGGGCGCGGGGCCTCAAGGGAGCGGCCGGATGAAGGGCGGCGGGCGGGCGGCGGCGGAGAGAGAGATGTTTCGCGCTCTCACGCAGGCTTATAATGCGACTGTTTCAGCCTCGCGCCGCGACTGTAGGGCGGCGGGAGTGATGAGGTACCCTGGTGTAGGGATGGAGGGGCGAATGAGGGCGCGCCTCGGGGGCAGCACGGCGCGCACACACGCAGTGTGGGCGAGAGAGCAAGCGAGTGAGGTCGGGGAAGATATAATCAAAGCTTGCACTCCTCTTTTTCCGCGCGTCTCCCACCTGCGGGACGCGCGCGTGTGTGTGTGGCTGGCCAGCCCCGCGCGGGATGGCCTCCACCGCCGGTCCCTCCGCCCGTCCCCCTCGCGCCCCCCCTTCCGAAGCGGGCCCGCCCTCCACCTCGGAGCTGGGGGGCGGCTCGCAGGCGGGCGCCCGCGAAAACGCAAACGCGGCGCCCGCATCGCCCCGCGCCAAGGCCCGGCGAGGTGAGGCGGGAGGAGCCGCGTTTCAACGCGCCAGGCGGGGACCAGGGGCCGTGAGCGCACACGCTGGTGGCGGCAAATCGACGCACCGGCCCTGACCTCACTCCCTCACACGCCCTCCTCTTTTTCTCCCATCAAAATATTTTCAACTCTCTTTCAATAAATACACAGACCGCGACTTTTCAGCCTTCCCCCACCCGCCCTACCCGTGCCAGACCGACTTCATGCAGGCCCTGTACGACGCCCTGGAGCAGGGTGGGGTAGGACTGTTCGAGTCGCCGACAGGTGAGGGAAAAGAGGAGGGAGGGCGCAAGTGCGGCAAGATTGGTGGCACGTCTCTTTTTCTCGACCCCGCCCCTACCTCTCCATCTCCTTCGTCCTCCTCCTTCGTCCTCCGACAACAAACAGGCACGGGCAAGACCCTCTCCCTCCTCGTCGCCGCCCTGACCTGGCTGGAAGACAAGCGGGCCGCGGAAGCGGTGGCCGAGGTCGAGATGGCGGGCGGCGCGGAGACGGGCGCAGCACCCGCCGCTGCCCCACTTTCCGACCTCCCGCCCTGGCTGGCCGACGCGGCCGCCGCCGCCGTCGTCGCCTCCCGGTCCACCTACGCCGCGCGCCGGGCGGTGCGCCTGGCCAAGGCGCGCGCCCGAGTGGCGGCCCGGGAGGCGGCGGAGCGGGCGGCGGAGGCCGGCAGCCGGGCGGCGTGGGCGAGCCTGGGGCGGGCGGCGCCGCCGGCAATGCGCCGCGCGCCTGGAGCCGGCGACGACGACGGCGACGGCGACGACGCCCTCGACGCCGACTTTATCATCAGCGATGACGACGAGGAGGAAGACAGGGCCCGAGGCAAACGAGGGCGGGGCCACGGGCGGCGGGGCGCCTCGCCGCCGCCGCCGGAGGAGGGCGAGGACGGGGCCACAAGCGAGGAAGAGAGCGGGCCTCTCGGCGAGGAGGAGGGGGCCGACGCCGCGCGCGGCCCCGGCGGCGCCCCTCTCCCCCCCAACCGAGTCCGCGCCGCGTCCACCCAGGTCATCATCACCTCCCGCACCCACTCTCAGCTGGCCCAGTTTGTGGGAGAGCTCAACCGGACCCGGTTCGGCGGCGGCGGCGGCGGCGGCGGCGGCGGCGGCGACGGCGGAGAGGCGGGAGGGGGAGAGGGGAAAAAGGGTGGCGGGTGTTGCGCCGCCCCTCCTCCCTCCTCTCCCCGCCTGTCAGCCACCGCCGTCGCCCTCGGCTCCCGGGCCGCCCTGTGCATCAATGACGCCGTGCGGGGGCTGGGCTCGGCCGCCCGCATCGCGGAACGGTGCCGTGACTTGGCGACCAAGAAGCAGGCGGCGCCAAAAACCTCGACCGATGATGGAAACGGAAAAAAGAGTAAGGCGGCCACCCGCGGCGGCGGGGGGTGCCCGTTCCGCAACCCCCCGCCCTCGGCCCGGCGCGCCCTGGCCGATACCATTATCGCCCACCCCACGGACGTGGAAGCCCTGGCGACGGCGGGGCGGAAGCACGGCGCGTGCCCTTACTACGGGGCGCGCGCGGTGGCGGAGAGGGCGGACATCGTTTTCTTGCCGTACGCCGCCCTGCTCTCGCCCGACGCGCGCCAGGCCCTGGGCGTCCGCTTGCGGGGGGCCGTCGTCATCGTGGATGAGGCGCACAACCTGCCCGGCGCGGTAGCGGGCGCGGCCGGGGCGGGGGTGAGCGAGGCTGGGCTGGGCACCGCGTCGGCCGCGCTCTCCTCCTACCTGGCCCGCTACGGCGCCCGCCTGGGTCCGGGCACGCGCAAGGAGGTGCAGACCCTGCTGGCCATGGCGGACGGGTTGGGGAGGCTGCTGCGGAGTGGCGGTGGGGGGGAGGGGGGGGAGGGCGCCCCCAACAGTGCGGCC
>Ga0315273_10001037_pt1 | contig 30744 bp, 22 predicted proteins | sample YL17G02_0_MG_FD_205753 | JGI IMG/M metagenome (GOLD analysis project Ga0315273, IMG submission 205753) | Sediment microbial communities from Yellowstone Lake, YNP, Wyoming, USA - YL17G02_0 | ecosystem: Environmental > Aquatic > Freshwater > Lake > Sediment | place: USA: Wyoming | collected... | reverse complement strand
GCCGGCGTCACCTCGGTTCCGCGCCAAGCTATCCGAGCCGCTCTCAACTCGCCCTGGAACCCAGGATCGAATCGGAAGAACATCCGTCCAGTCACGAACGGCTCAGGGAGGTCCTTCGCCACACGTAGAGCGATCTCGATAATCGCGGTCTCGCGAGCATTGGGCCCTTTTGACTTGAGGTGCTTATGCATCCGCGGCGACCGGGTGCTCATCGTCCATTCTCCATTCAAGCGGACTCCGACTCCGCGAATGTGAGCGAGCCGCCACCATGACTCAGATGACTATCGGCTCAGGTGCTGGCGGACGTCAACGCCAGTCGGGTCGTTCGTTTCCGAAGCGCTCCGGGGCGGTTCTTAGGCGCTGGCAGCGATGTCAAGGACAGCATGGACTTCCAACCCATTGCGCTCCATGGTGAGATGACGCTCGGACGAGCACGTGTCAATGGTGAGTGCTCGCTCACCACGTTCAGCGCGTGACGGACGAGCTGGCATGAACTCCCAGTACTCCCGTACCGGGCGGCGGCACCCGCGCGCCTCCTACAATCCCGAGCATCGACCAGAGGGAGGAACTGAGTGGACGTCTTCGCGCTCCGCGACCGGTTGGTCGCCGACTACGAGGAGTTCACGCGCAGCTTCATCCAGGGCAAGGACCACATTCGTGACGTCGTCGACCGCGAGCTCGCGGAGGGCCTGCTCTGGCCCGAGTCGCTGATCCAGCTCAACCCGTCGTTCCAGCCCGGCGCGACGATCGACAACCTCGTCGACGAGGGTGTCCTCCCAGAGGATGGCAGGAGGCTGACGCTCCTCGACGCCCCCCTGGCATGGGCATGGGCGCTCGACCACCTGGCCAATGGGCACACCTCGTGTACGGCCGAGGTCGCTCCGACCCCGACCGTCGCTGCCCCCTTGGAGCGGGAGGTGCTCGGCGTAGTCTCGCCGGCCCCCTCTGTCGACGCACCCGAGACGGGTACCGTCGGCCGCGCCATGGAAGGAGCATGAGGTGGAAGAACTCCGCATCGCCTGGGTGTCCGAGACGGAGCCGCGCGTCGGGATCACGCTGGTTCCAGGGCATCCGACGAAGGAGGCGAAGGGCAAGGTCGTCCTGCGCGACCTCGATGCGGACCTCGAGCGCGTTACGCGCGATGCTGCTCACCTCGTCGTGCTGGCGACCGACGCTGAGCTCGCCGCGGCGGGGCTCGACGACCTCGTGGAGCGCGGGCTGCGACACAGCCTCGCCGTCATCCGTCGCCCGGTCATGCCGGGTCGCAGCGTGCCCGGCTGGCTCATGAACGGGGATTGCGTCGTGGCGTCACTACGGGCCCACCGTCTATGCCGACACGTCCGGGCGGGGGCGCGCCGCCCTCGCGGCCGCGTCAGCACTTGTTGCCGGCGGCGTTTCCGTGCCCGACAGTGTCGACCGCGTGCGGGCGACCCGCGGGCCGAAGGCGCTCGCCAAGGCGGTGGACCGCCAGCGCCTTATCGAGTTCTGGCGCTACCGTCAGGGTGTCGAATCCAAGACGGACTGGTGGTTCCTCCTGCCCACAGCGGGGCTCAGGCGAGCCCACCTGCCGCCGCCGAAGGCGCCATGGCACTCACACCTCAACCTGTTCTCGCTGTCATTCGACGGGTACTCGTTCGCTGGCGGCATGGAGGCGCTCATCGCGCTCTTCGATCGACATGCGCAGATCTTCAGCGGGGAGGGGCATCTGGCGTCCGACATCACGATCGACGCGGCCCGCGCCTGCTTGCTCCGCATCCAGCGAGCGTGGAAGTACCGCGCCGAGGACGCCGGCCCCGACTACGATCCTGGACCGTACGCGGACGAGCTCCTCTTCGCGTGGGCGCTGGTTGAACGGTTACGGGAGATGACTACGCGACCCTGAGGTAAGCGATCGTGCCACCCGAGCTGGCACGACCCGCATCGACAATCGCTCCGCAGGCGCCCGCGCCTCGTAGACTGGTCGGAGCCTGAAGCGAACGCTCGAACGCGGAGGGGCCACCTCATCGCTCGCCTCGAAGACCTGACCAAGGGCGCCCTCGTGAGCGGCGTCACGCCCGACCACGCCATCACGGTCGTCGATGTCAGTTGGCACGGCTCCGAGGTCCTGACGCTGACGTACCGAACGGCCGACGGCCAGGTAGCCGAGCGCCTCGTCTATCGCGAGGACGAGCCGCGCCTGGCCATCGTCGAGGAAGGCAAGCCCTGGGCCTTCGACGGCGATGGGGAAGCCTTCAAGCTGGCCAGCGAGGCGAAGCGGATCGATCTCGCCTACCTCTTCGACCCGTACGTCGCGGTCAGCACGAGCCTCGTCGAACCCCTCCCGCACCAGATCACCGCTGTCTACGAGGCGATGCTGCCGCGCCAGCCACTCAGCTTCCTCCTGGCCGATGACCCCGGCGCCGGTAAGACGATCATGACCGGGCTCTTCATCCGTGAGCTCATCGTGCGGGGCGACCTTCGGCGCTGCCTCATCGTGACCCCCGGGTCGCTCGTCGAGCAGTGGCAGGCCGAGCTCGCCGAGAAGTTCCACCTCGACTTCACCCTCCTAACCCGTGACCGCATCGAAGGCTCCGCCTCGGGCAACCCGTTCGCCGACAGCGACCTGCTGATCGCCCGCCTGGACAAGCTGAGCCGCGACGAGGACCTCCAGCTCATCCTCGACAACGCGCCCGACTGGGACCTCATCGTCTTCGACGAAGCCCACAAGCTCTCCGCCCAGCTGTTCTCGGGCGAGGTCAAGAAGACCAAGCGGCGCCTCCTCGCAGAGCGGGTCAAGCCCCACACCCGGCACTTCCTCCTCCTGACCGCGACGCCGCACAACGGCAAGGAGGAGGACTTCGAGCTGTTCATGAGCCTGCTCGACCCCGACCGGTTCGCGGGGCACAAGCGCAAGGCGTCCGACGCAGCCCCGCCGGTATCGGACCCGGGCGAGCTCATGCGCCGGTTGATGAAGGAGCAGCTCGTCAAGTTCGACGGGACGGCGCTCTTCCCGCCCCGGTATGCCTACGTCGTGCCCTACGACCTTTCCGGTCCCGAGGCTGCCCTCTACGAGCAGGTCACGACGTACGTCCGCGAGGAGATGAACCGCGCCGAGCGCCTCAAGGCCGAGGGCGAAGGGAAGCGCGGGCTCATCGTCGGCTTCGCCCTCATGGTTCTCCAGCGCCGTCTCGCCTCATCGCCGGCCGCGATCCACATGTCGCTCAAGCGTCGGCTCGCCCGCCTGGAGCGGACGCTCGCCGAGACCCTGCTGCAGCGTGACGGCGCCCAGGCCCGGATCAGTCAGCCGGACCTCAACGCGATCACGATCGCCGACATGGAGGAGATCGACGACGACGAGGCGACCGCCGAGGAGGCCGAGGCAGCCGAGGAGACCGCGGTCGATCTCGCCACCGCCGCCAGCACGATCGCCGAGCTCCGTCTCGAGATCGAACGGCTCAAGGAGCTCGAGGCCCTGGCTGCACACGTCCGGAAGCTCGGCACCGATACGAAGTGGACCGAGCTCTCGACGCTCCTCCAGGAGGCGCCCGAGATGCGGGATGCCGGTGGCGGACGGCGCAAGCTCATCGTCTTCACGGAGCATCGCGACACGCTCGACTACCTCGTCGAGCGGATCGGCACCTTCCTCGGGCGGCCGGAGGCGATCGTCGCGATCCACGGTGGGCTGCCGCGCGACCAGCGGCGCGCGGCGGAGTCTGCCTTCAAGAACGATCCCGCGGTCGTCGTCCTGGTCGCGACCGATGCGGCAGGCGAGGGCATCAACCTCCAGCGCGCCCACCTGATGGTCAACTACGACCTGCCCTGGAACCCCAATCGCATCGAACAGCGGTTCGGGCGGATCCACCGGATCGGTCAGACCAAGCCGTGCCACCTGTGGAACCTGGTCGCCCACAAGACACGCGAGGGCGACGTCTACGCCCGCCTGCTCCAGAAGGTGGCCGTCCAGATGGAAGCCCTCGGGGGCACGGTCTTCGACGTCCTGGGCGAGGTCACCTACGAAGGCAAGCCGCTCCGCCAGCTCCTGATCGAGGCGATCCGCCTGGGTGACAGCCCTGAGGTCCGAACCCAGATGACGCGGGTCATCGACGAGGCCCTGGACGTCGAGCACCTCCGCGCCCTCCTCGCCACCCGTGCCCTCGGGGCGAACCTCCTTGACACGACCAAGGTCGCAGCCGTTCGCGACGAGCTCGAACGCGCCGAGGCGAACCGGCTGCAGCCGCACTACGTCCGCGACTTCTTCCTCCTGGCGTACCGGCGCCTCGGCGGGCAGGTCCGAGAGCGCGAGCCCGGCCGCTACGAGCTGACGAAGGTCCCCGGGCGAATCCGCGATCGAGCCCGTGAGGCCGCGATGCGCCCCGGGGTCCTCGGCGCGTATGAACGGATCGCGTTCGAGAAGGACCGGGTCGCGGTCGTCGGGTTCCCACTCGCTGAGTTCGTCTGCCCCGGCCACCCACTCCTGGAGGCGACGATCGACCTCGTCCTTCAGGACCATCGCGAGCTCCTCCGCCGCGGTGCGCTGCTGATCGACGAGACCGACCCCTCGGACTCACTTCGAGCCCTGGTCTACCTCGAGCACGCCATCGTCGACGGACGACCGACCCGTGACGGACACCCGACCGTCGTGAGCCGTCGCCTCGAGTTCGTGGAGCTCGGGGAGGTCGATGCTGGCGGCGCCGGAGCAGCGCCATACCTCGACTACCGACCCTGCGCGGACGAGGAGCGTGCCCTCGTTGGTCCGACGATCGATGCCGCCGCATGGCTCATCGGCACGACACTTGAGGGCCGCGCCACCGACTATGCGATCGAGCGCCTCGCCCGTTCCCACCTTGCAGAGGTCCGTGAGCGCACCATCGACCGGATCGAGCGGACCCGACGCGAGGTCCACGCCCGCCTGACCTACGAGATCAACTACTGGGATGGCCAGTACGCACGGCTGCGCGAGCAGGAGCGGGCCGGAAAGCAGACTCGGCTCGCCAGCGGAGTAGCCCGTCAGCGCGCCGACGACCTCGCCGATCGGCTGCGTTCACGGACGCGCGAGTTGGGGCTTGAGTCGCAGGTCCTGGCACTCCCGCCGATCGTCGTCGGCGGGGCGATCGTCGTACCGCAGGGCCTCCTCGACCGCCTGGCGGGGAAGCCTCTGGCGGAGGTCGATCTGCACGCCCGCGAAACAAGGCTGGTCGAGGCCGCGGCGATGGGCGCGGTCATGGAGGCCGAGGCTAGGGCCGGCCGCATCCCCGAGGATGTCTCCGCCCTGAAGTGCGGCTGGGACGTCCAGTCCCGCGAGACCGACGGGCGCCTGCGCTTCATCGAGGTGAAGGGCCGCGCCGAGGGCGCCACCACCGTCACGGTCACGCGCAACGAGATCCAGAAGAGCCTAAACGTGCCCGACCGCTGGTACCTCGCGATCGTGGAGGTGAACGATGGCCAGCCCAGCGACCCGCTCTACCTTCGCCGGCCCTTCGCGTTCGCGCCGGACCCGGCCGCAACGTCGGTCAACTTCTCGATCAAGGAACTGCTCGCCCAGAGCGAACGCGTCGGGGTGTCGAGGTGACATCCTCCTATCGGAGCCGTGGACGGAACGGAAGGAGTCCCACGTGAAGGTCGAGACCATCCTGAGCCAGATCGACCTCGGGACCATGGCGCTGCCCGAGTTCCAGCGGGGCTACGTGTGGAACCGGGACCAGGTCCGCGGCCTGATGGCCTCCATGTACCGTCGGCACCCGGTGGGATCTCTCCTTACCTGGCTCACCCCCAAGGATCCGAGCATCATCCGGGGCGGCGATCTGGGCCCGGCTGGGACGATCGAACTCCTCCTCGACGGCCAGCAGCGCATCACCTCCCTCTACGGGATCATCCGTGGCCGTACGCCGCGGTTCTTCGATGGCAATGCGCAGGCGTTCACCAACCTGTACTTCGACCTGGAGAACGAGGTCTTCGAGTTCTACGCCCCAGCCAAGATGGCCGGCAAACCGATGTGGCTGGACGTTACCCGCCTCATGCACCCGGACGGCTTGGGCGAGGTGCTCGCGCCGCTGGCGGGACCGGGCGTCACGGCGAACCTCCAGACGTACATCTCCCGTCTCACCCGCCTCACCAACATCAAGGACATCGAACTCCACATCGAGCAGGTGGTCGGCGAGGACAAGACCGTCGACGTCGTCGTGGACATCTTCAACCGTGTCAATAGCGGCGGCACCAAGCTCTCCAAGGGCGACCTCGCGCTCGCCCGGATCTGTGCCCGCTGGCCGGAGGCGCGGACCGTGATGAAGACGACTCTCCAGCGGTGGCACGCGGTCGGCTTTTCGTTCGATCTCGACTGGCTACTCCGGAGCGTGACCACGATCCACACGGGACAGGCCCGGTTCTCCGGGCTCGCGGACATCGAGACTGTCCAGTTCAAAGAGGCGCTCGGTCAGGCGGAGAAGGCGACGAACCGGGTGCTGAACCTCGTCTCTGCGCGCCTGGGGCTCGATCACGACAGGGTGCTCGGCGGGCGCTACGCGTTCCCGGTAATGACCCGGCTCCTGGCGGAACACGGCGGGTTCCGCGACGCGGCGGAGCAGGACCGGCTGCTCTACTGGTACGTCCACAGCTTCCTCTGGGGCCGCTACGCGACGTCGGTCGAGTCGGTGATGAACCAAGACCTGACGGAGGTCGTCGGGCAGGCGGACGCCGTGGACAGGCTGATCGAGCGACTCCGGGCGTCCCGTGGCGACCTGACCGTCCGGCCGGCGGACTTCGGCGGCTGGAGCCTGGGGGCGCGGTTCTATCCGCTCCTCTATCTGGTGACCCGAATGGCCGGCGCGCGCGACCTGGCAGCCCTTGGGTTGGAGCTCCGCGCGGCAATGCTGGGCAAGCTCACCAGTCTCCAGGTTCACCACATCTTCCCGAAGGCCGTCCTCTACCGAGACAAGGGGGCCAACTACTCCCGGTCGGAAGTCAACGCCGTCGCGAACTACTGCTTCCTCACCCAGGAGGCCAACCTGGAGATCTCCGATCGCCTGCCGGAGGACTACCTCGCAGAAGCGGAGCGGAGGTTCCCCGGCGCTCTCGCCAGCCAGTGGATCCCCACCGATCCCGCCCTCTGGAAGGTCGATCGCTACCGCGACTTCCTGGCGGCCCGACGCGAGCTCCTCGCGACGGCGGCGAATGCGCACCTCGACGGGCTCATGCACGCTCCGGCGACGGAGGCTCCCATCGAGTTGCCCACAGAGGTCGGCGCGGCAGAGAATGCCGGCATCATCGAGGCGATTGAGCCCGCCGTCGCCGAGTTGTCGATCTGGGCGACCGACCACGGCTTCGGGGCTCCGGTCTTCGAGCTCGAGATCGTGGACCCTGAGAACAACGAGCTCATCATCGTGGGCGACGCCGTCTGGCCCAACGGTGTCCAGGAGGGACTGACCGAGCCCGTGTGCCTGGAGCTGGACGCCTCGACCGAAGTCATCACTCGGCTGTCCGAGATCGGCTACCGATGCTTCACGGAGGTCGAGCCGCTCAAGACGTGGGCCGAGGCCGTGTCGGGGGCGAGTGCTCCCGACGCATCGATCGACACTCTCGCGACCGTCACGTGACTGAATCCACTGGCCGGTCCTCGACCTGCTCGCCCTGGGGGCCCGCTTCGAGGTGATGGCATGACGCCTGATCCGGTCGCGCCACTCCCGTCTGGGGCACTCGCAGCCGATATCGATTGCCTGCATCTCGACCGTCCATCACCCGAGCGACTTCGTGCGGCGGGTATCTCGACGATCGGGGATCTTGCGGGATCGGGCTACATGAGCCAGAAGGGCTGGAACGCCCTGGGGCGGGATGCTGGCAAGTCTGCATCGGCCGTTCTCGATGTTCTGCGCGGCTTCTCCGAGGGAGACACCGTCGATTGGCCGAGGTTCTGGCAGGCCAGGGGGATCAAGGTGATCCCGGCGGACGTCACCGCCGGCACACAGGACATCGCAACGCTCCTCGCAGCGATACCAAGACTCGTCCCCGCCGTCCTCGCGGACACCACGTGGAAGCGGGCGAAGCCCGAGCGTGACTGGGTGGTCATCGACGGCCGCAAGGGACTCGTGTCGTCACCGAAGACCCTCGATGAGCTCGGCTCCGGTGCACTCGGCCTCACGCGTGAGCGGGTTCGCCAACTCGAAGTGGACTCAATGGAGCGCCTGCGTCGTGCCTGGGGGGAACGGTTCCACGGCATTACGTACCGCCTGCATCCGGATCTCGACGCTGCTGTCTCGCGCCTCGCCCAGGCAGCACCTGTCGTCGGCGCGCCGCTTGTCGAGGACGATCTTCTCGCGACCCTCGGTCTCGGACTGCGGACGTCCGATCGCGACGCGCGACGCCTGGCATTCCTCCTCGAGTTGGCCGGTTGTGTCCGGCTCGGCGCCGACGGCACTCGACGCCCCGTCGTCCTCGTCGTCGAGGACGACGCGCTCGCAGCTGCGTGTGTGAGGACTGCCGATCGCGTCGGGCGGCTCCTGACGGAGTCCCACGTTGAGCCCATGAGCGAGACCGACATCGTCGTCGAGCTGAACCGCGGCCGGAGGTCCCACCTCGTGACGCTCCCGGGCCTACGGGCGGCTATGCCGCTCTCTCGTTGTGTCGAGCCTCTCGACGACGGTCGATGGCAGGGGCGTTTCGAGTTCCTCATCGGCCGCGGGAACCAGGCCTTCCGGCTCATTTCGGACGCAGGGTTCCCGCTCGACCTCGATGTTGTGACGCGAACGATCAATGCTCGGATCTCTGGCCAGCTTGTCGGTGTGCGCAATCTCTCCAACCAGCTCTCAGCAGATGGTCGCTTCGTGCCGATCGGGAAGAGCGGGAAGTGGGGCCTCAAGGGCCGAGACGACGAGGACGCGGCCCCGATCGTGGAGATGATGGTGGAGACGCTCACCCGCGCTGGCAGGCCGCTCACTGCGGACGCAATCCATGCCGCGGTCGAGGCGCGTCGGCCCGTCGCCCGACAGTCCGTGCCCGCCTACCTTTCGCTCCGCGACGAGTTCGCGCAGCTACGCGACGGCACATGGGTGCTCTCGGGATGGCGTGAGTACCGGGAGCAGTGGGATCGGCGTCCGAGGAGGCCACGCGCCCGACGAGGGATGTCGAGGGGAGACCAGATCGCGGCGGTCCTCGTTCCGTACCTCGCCTCGGCCCCGGGCCGCGAGCGCGACCTTGGAGAGGTGGTGGATCGCGTCGTCGAAGCGCTCCGCGTCCCTCGACACACCGTGTACACGTATCTCGATGGTCGGATCCCGGGCGTGAAGCGGTCCGACACCGCGGGCTCGAAGCTGGTCCGCCTGGAACGTCCGCCAGGATTGGCCGAGGGGCTCACCTCGGCCGACGCTCGGGCGGTCATCTCGGATGGCGAGAAGCCCCGGGTCCAGTTCCGACCTACACTCAGATGGGATCTCGCTGAAGGCTTCGACAACCCTGCTCTCTCGAGGCGGTGCGCGGAAACGATTGCCGCGTTCGCCAACTCGGAAGGCGGGACGCTCGTGATCGGAGTCCAACCGAACGGCTCTGTGATCGGGATCGAGCCAGACTGCGAAGTCATTCCGCGGAAACGCGACACCCGTGAGGAGGCCTTCACGAAGGCGCTGGCGTGGGTTGTCGCCGAGGATCTGGGTGCGGATGCCTTGGCCGTCATGGCGATCTCGTTCGTCTCAATCGGCGACCGGACCCTATGTTTCGTCCGGATAGGGCGGAGTCCCAAGCCGATCCACCTTGTTAACGGGAAGGCTCTTGAGCTGTACGTTCGCGACGGCGCGACGACTCGGCTGCTCCCTGGGGCCGAAGCCAACGCCTACGTCAGGAGCCGCTGGTCGTGACCGAGCTCGTCAAGCGCAAGCTCATCGAGGTCGCGCTGCCGCTCGAGGCGATCAACATCGCGTCAGGGCGAGAAGGGTACATCTACAGGGGCAACCCCTCCGCGGTCCACAAGTGGTGGGCACAGAGGCCGCTCGCCGCCTGTCGCGCGGTCCTGTTCGCGAGCGTGGTTGACGACCCTGCATCGGATCCGGATCGCTTCCCGACGCCCAAGGCGCAGGAAGACGAGCGGAGGCGTCTATTCTCGATCATCGAGAAGCTCGTCCTCTGGGAGAGCACCACCGACGAGAGGGTCCTTGAGGAGGCCCGCTCTGAGATACGGCGCGCAACAGGTGGCAACCCTCCCAGGATCTTGGATCCGTTCTGTGGGGGTGGGTCCATCCCGCTTGAGGCCCAGCGACTGGGGCTTCAGGCAGAAGCGAGTGATCTCAATCCGCTAGCCGTGCTCCTGACGAAGACGCTGGTCCAGGTGCCGGTCTCGTTCCAGAACCAGGTTCCCGTTCATCCGACGACTCGGGGTCAGATTGAAGCCACGGGAACGTGGAACGGATCAAGCGGCCTCGCCGAAGACGTTCGCCGGTATGGCCGTTGGCTTCGAGACGAGACCGCGAAGCGGATTGGTGAGCAGTACCCGGATGTTAAGTTGTCCGGGGACCAAGGGGGCCGTCGGGCAGCACCGATCGCTTGGCTTTGGGCTCGGACTGTTGAGTGCCCGAACCCGGCGTGCCGGGCCCGCGTTCCGCTCGCCCGGTCATTCGCGTTGAGCACAAAACGAGGTCGAGAGGTCAGCGCTCATCCTGTCGTGGACGCCGCGGCCCGCTCACTGCGGTTTGAGGTGCGACCCGGCAAGCCGACTGGTGCTGGTTCAATGAGTCGACGTGGGGCGACATGCCTCGTGTGCAGTACCTCGGTGTCCTTGGACCACATCCGCCGCGAAGGTCGGGGTGGTCGAATGTATGCCCAGCTTCTTGCTACCGTTGTTGAGGGAGCCTCGGGCCGCACTTATGTTTCCCCAGATGCGCGCCAGGAAGCTGCAGCAGATGTGGAGTCTCCACCGTGGCTCCCTGATCAGCCGCTGTCGACCCACCCACAGTACATGGGCACGCCTCGATACGGCCTCGGCACGTTCGCAGATCTGTTCACCAAGCGCCAGAAGGTCCTGCTTTCGACGCTTGTTGCACTCGTTCAAGAGGCACGACAGACGGTTCTGGCCGACGCATTGCAGGCAGATATGGCCCCGAAGATTGCCGCCGCCTACGCTGATGCCATTGCCACCTTCCTAGCGTTCGCCGTGGACAAGTCGGCGGAGTACAACTCGTCGGTGGTTGCATGGAACAGCCTTGAGAACCGCCCGAAGAACGTCTTCACGCGCCAAGCGATCCCGATGATTTGGGACTTCGTTGAGCTGAATCCGTTGGGCGACATGGGCGGGACCATCGAAGGCGCCGTACGGGTCGTTGCAGACGCGATTCCAGCGGCGCCATCGGCAGCGCCTGTGACAGTCGCACAGGTTGACGCTCGCAAGATCGCAGTCGCGCCTGGGTCCGTCGTGGTCTGCACCGATCCGCCGTACTACGACAACGTGCCATACGCTGACTTGTCGGACTTCTTCTACGTGTGGTTGCGCAAGTCGCTCGAGGGAGTGTATCCAGACCTCCTGTCCACGCTCCTCACGCCCAAGGCAGATGAGTTGGTCGCCGATTCGGAGCGTTTCGGCGGCCGTGCCCGAGCGCATCACGAGTTCGAGACCGGGTTGACGTCGGTCTTCGAGCGTCTCGCCGCTGCCCAAGATGGCTCGTATCCGATGACGGTCTTCTACGCATTTCGTCAGACGGAAACCGATAGCGCGAGTGGCGACGACGCTGCGCTGACTTCGACAGGCTGGGAGTCAATCCTCGAGGCCTTGGCTGCAGCGGGCCTCGGAATCCACGGGACATGGCCAATGCGCACGGAGCGTGTTGTCCGCAGTCGTTCTGTCGGAAGCAACGCGCTCGCGTCATCGATAGTCCTCGTGTGTCGTCCACGTTCCTCGGACGCCGGCATCACAACGCGCAAGGACTTCGTCGCGAGCCTCAAGCGGGAGATGCCCGAAGCACTTCGGACGCTGCAGCACGGCAACATCGCACCGGTCGACCTCGCCCAATCGTCGATCGGTCCCGGTATGGCCATCTATAGCCGGTACTCCAGCGTGCTCGAGCCCGACGGATCGCCGATGCGGGTCCGCACCGCTCTCGCGCTGATCAACCAGGTCCTGGATGAGCTGTTGTCCGAGCAGGAAGGTGAGTTCGACGCTGACACTCGCTGGGCGATCGCCTGGTACGAGCAGTTCGGTCTCACCGAGTCCGCCTACGGGACCGCAGAGACCCTCTCGAAGGCAAAGAACAGTTCGGTCGCGGGTCTCGTCGAGGCTGGCATCGTCGCGGCATCGCGGGGTCGGGTCCGGCTTCTCGAGCGCGCCGAGTACAGCGGGAACTGGGACCCGACGAAGGACAGTCGCATCCCGGTCTGGGAAGCGACGCAACGTCTCGTCCATCTGCTGCTGACCGACGGCGAAGCGGCTGCGGGCGACCTCCTCGCGCGTCTTGGGGGTCTCGGCGACACTGCCCGCGATCTCGCCTACCGGATGTACCACGTTGCCGAGCGCAAGGGCTGGACCGACGAGGCCCGGGCCTACAACGCGCTCGTGGTTGCCTGGACCGACCTCGCCCGTGGGGCGGAGTCGGCCCGAGATGCCCAACCGGCACAGACGAGCCTCGGGCTCGAGTAGGGGACGCACGATGGCGTTGACGAACAAGGAGCGTATCGGCCGCATGCTCGACGGGCTCGCGGCTGGCCTCAAGCCGGTGGTCGAGCAGGCGTTCTCGAAGGCGTACGGCCCGACGTGGGTCTCGACGGTCGAGGCCGAGATGAAGGGCCCTGGGATCGCCGACCCGAACGACCCGCAGTTCCTTCTCAACGCCATCTGGTTCCACTGGAACGACACGCTCGGCAAGACGCTCGGCATGGCCGAGAAGAACTACGTCGCCGAGCTGCGGTTGACCCGAAACCGCTGGGCCCATCCGGGCGAGAAGCCGTTCACGGGCGACGATGTCTACCGCGCCTACGACACCGCCGAGCGTCTACTCCGCTCGGTCGCTGCTCCTCAGGCCGACGAGCTGGCGAAGGCCAAGGCGACCATCCTCATGGAGAACGCCGTCTCCCAGGCGAAGGAGAAGCAGAAGGCGACCACGGCCGCGCCAGTTGCCGCCGAGCCGCTGAAGGGTCTGGCGCCCTGGAGGAGCCTTGCCACGCCGCACCCCGACGTCGCCGCCGGCCGGTATCGCCAGGCGGAGTTCGCCGCGGACCTCGCCCAGGTCGCGCGTGGCGAGGGTGCCAAGGAATACGTCGACCCCCGCGAGTTCTTCGCCCGGACGTACATCACCGAAGGGCTCCGGCTCCTCCTCACCGGCGCGCTCCGTCGGTTCACCGACACCGGCGGCGAATCGGTCATCGACCTCCAGACCACCTTCGGCGGCGGCAAGACACACTCGATGCTCGCGCTGTGGCACCTCGTCGACCCCGCGGTCGGTGTCGCGAGCCTGCCGGGGCTCGAGGGCGTCCTCACCGACGCGAAGGTCACCGCGCTGCCGCGGGTGGCCCGGGTCGCGATCGTTGGGACGGCGCTCAGCCCGATCACGCCCGATCCGAAGACTGGCGTGCGCACGCTGTGGGGCGAGCTCGCTTGGCAGCTCGGCGGCGCTGCTGCGTTCGCGACCGTCGCCGAAGCCGACCGGACTGGCGTCCCGCCGGGCGCCGACTCTCTCCGCGCGCTCCTCGCGGCCCATGCCCCCGTCGTTCTCCTCGTCGACGAGTGGGTCACGTATGCCCGCCTCCAGTGGGGCAAGGACGATCTGCCGGGCGGCACGTTCGACGCCGCCCTCTCCTTCGCCCAGCAACTCACGGGCGCGGTCGACCAGGTCCGCGGCGCGCTTCTCGTCGTGGCGCTCCCATCGTCCACGGTCGAGGTTGGTGGAGAAGGCGGGCAGCGTACGCTCGACGCCCTCAAGCACGTTTTCCATCGGGTGGACGCGCCGTGGCGCCCGGCGGCCCCCCAGGAGTCGTTCGAGATCGTGCGCCGCCGCCTCTTCGAGCCGCTCACCGCGGAGGCGATGAAGGGTCGCGACGAGGTCGTCCAGCGCTTCGGCGAGCTCTACGCCCAACACGGCGGCTCGTTCCCCGCCGAAACGAAGGAGAAGGCGTACCTAGATCGCCTGCGGGCTTGCTATCCGATCCACCCCGAGTTGTTCGACCGGCTCTTCGACGACTGGAGCACGCTCGAGCGCTTCCAGCAAACGCGCGGCGTCCTCAAGCTCATGGCCTCGGCGATCCACGCGCTCTGGGAGACGGGCGATGGCAACCTGCTCATCCTGCCCGCCGCGATCCCGCTCGACGACACCGAGGTCGGCCCCCAGTTCACCCAGTACCTCGACGACGGCTGGAAGTCGGTGATCGGCAGCGACGTCGACGGGGCCTCGTCGCTGCCGTTGCGCCTCGACCGCGAGAACCCGGGCACCTACGGGCGCTACTCCGCGGCCCGGCGGGTTGCCCGCACGGTGTTCCTCGGCTCGGCTCCGCTCCCGTCGGCCGCCAACCGGGGCATCGACGACCGACGGATCCTCCTCGGCGCGGTCCAGCCGGGCGAGACGCCGGCGACGTTCGGCGACGCCCTGCGCAAGCTCGCGGGCCAGGCGACCTACCTTTACGAGAACGCCGGCCGCTACTGGTACGACACTCAGCCCTCGGTCAACCAGCTCGCCCGCGACCGGGCCGAGCAGCAGCCGGCCGACCGGGTCGAGATGGAGATCGAGCGGCGGCTCAAGCTCGCCCTCGCCGATCGGGGTCCGTTCGCCCGCGTCCACCCCTCGCCGCGCTCGGGCTCCGACGTCCCCGACGAGGACGAGGTCGCCCTCGTCGCCCTCGCGCCGGAGTACCCGCACGATGCCAAGGGAGCGTCCTCGCGCGCGATCGCAGCCGCCGCGGAGATCCTCGCCTCGCGCGCGGCGGGGGCGCGCACGAACCAGAACATGCTCGTCTTCCTAGCCGCCGACTCCCTGCGGCTGGCCGAGCTCACCCAGGCCGCCCGCGAGTACCTCGCCTGGTCCTCGATCGTCGACGACGGCGAGGCCGGCCGGCTCAACCTCGACGGCTTCCAGCGCAGCCAGGCAAAGAGCCAGCGCGACGGCGCCGACGAATCGGCCCGGGCGCGCATCCCCGAGACGTACCAGTGGCTCCTTGTCCCCGAGCAGGCTGACCCGCTTGCCAAGGTCGGGCTGCACCCGGTGAAGGTGTCCGGGTCCGATCCGCTCGCCGTCCGGGCGGGCGCGAAGCTCCGCAACGAGGAGCTGCTCATCACGAAGTTCGGCGGCGTGAACCTCCGACTGGTGCTCGATGGCGTCCTGGGCGATAAGTGGGGCTCCGAGCACGCCTTCGAGCTGCGGCGGCTCTGGGGCTGGTTTGCCCAGTACCCGTACATGCCACGGCTGCGAGATCGATCGGTGCTCGAGGGTGCGGTGAGCGAGGGCGCCTCGAGCCTCTTGTGGAAGACTGAGACTTTCGGATACGCAGCCGCCGGGGATGGCAAGCACTTCACCGGTGTCGTGGCCGGCAAAGTGGCCGAGACGCGGATCACCGCGACCAGTTGGGTCGTCGATGGTTCTCTCATCGGCATCGTCGAGCCACCACCGCCACCTCCGCCTCCGCCACCCCCCCCTCCTCCGGTTATTCGGCGCTTCCACGGTGAAGTCGCACTTACTGATCCGCGGCGCCCCATCCCCGAGCTCACGAAGATCGTCGACGAGGTCGTCGGTCGGCTCGCCCAACAGACCGACGTGCGACTCCACGTGACGGTGCAGATCGAGGCCGAGCACGCCTCGGATGCAGGCTTCACGGACGACACGGTCCGAACCATTTCCGAGAACGCGAAGACACTGCGGTTCCGCGACTTCGGGTGGGAGAAGGAGTAGAGAGGCTCGCCGAGCGGCAGGAGTGATCGGCTCCAGCCACCCGAAGCGACCGGCGAGCGTTCATCAGTCAGCGAGTGACCGAGGAGTTAGAGACATGGCGAGGACGGACCTACAACGGCTCTTCTGGCGAGCGCCCACGACTCTGATCACACCGCTGGAGGACTTCACGAGCGAAGCGCTCGCAATCGCGATCCGATACGACCCGCGGCCCCTGCTTCAGGTGTTCGCGAACACCGAGTGGAAGTCGTCTTCAGGTAGCCCTCTGCTGAACCTTGCGACCGTGGTCAGGGTCACAACGGACACGCAGGTGTACTTGCCGGTCTTGACCAAAGACGATTCCGGCCGACTCGATGTCGTCGCTGACCTTGAAGACGCGGCGGGTGTGCGGCAGAGCGTCTGGATCGAAGTCAAGATCAACGCCCCGGTCTCTGGGAAGCAGTGCAAGGTCTACCTCGCGCATCGGGAGGCGCGACCAGCTCCCCGGCCCTTCATTGTCACCCTTACCAAGACCCGCAAGCCCTGCGAGGACATTACCGGGATCTCATGGCAGGACATCATCTCGGCGGTTGATGCCTCCGCCAATATCGCTCCGCCCCTCGATCGATCCTGGGCGGAGCTCGTCGCCTTCCTCCGCACGGAGGTGGTGCTCCCGGCCCTGGGCGGACCAGATCCCAAGGCGTTCCTCCCTGTGTTCAGCGCGACCAGTGAGACCATTGAGAGTCTCTGGCCAGACCCGCCACGGCCGTTGACCCGGAGCCCGGGGGATCTGAAGAGAGCGCTCGGGGTCAGGATGAAGTTCTACAACGACATGCTTCTCACCGGAGGGCCTCTCGTCTGGGGACTACGAGCCACCGGTCCCGAATGGGAATGGTGGGTGGCAATCGGCACGGGTACCAACTGGACGAGGGTGTGGGTCAGCGAAGCTGCCGTCCACGAGGCGGCCAAGGGCAGGCTCTTGGAGTGGACCGCGACCACCGAGCGCTACCACGATCGGTATCTCGTCTTCGAGAAGCGGCGACTGCACGAAGGTGGGGAGTCCGTGGACGAGGCGGCGCGATGGCTCTGCGAGGCGATGCGAGAACTACACGATGCAGAGGTTCTCGAGCCGTACCACGCCGCACTTCGGAAGACGCTCGACGGCCGTGGCGAAGGGATTGATCCCAAGGACGGCGGACCGGCGCCCGACTAGTCTCGTGGCCCGATCCGTGCCGCCCACAACCTGGTGTCAGTAAGAACCGGAGGCCAAGACCGACATGCGGACCGACCTGCAGCGGCTATTCGGACGCAAGGCGACGAGGCAAGTCTCCTCACTCGAGGACTTCACGACGGAGGCGCTCGCAATCGCGATCCGGCACGACAAGGAGCCACTGCTCCGGGCACTAAGGGGAGTACCGGAATGGAAGGACGCCTCGGGTGTGCCGTCGATCGACTTCTCGACTGAGCCCCAGGTCACGGCCGAGACGCAGAACTACCTCTCCCACGAAGGCCTGATGGGCGGTCGTCTCGATCTGGTGGTCACGATGCGCTCGGACGACGAGATCGAAGAGACCTTCTGGATCGAGGTGAAGATCGACGCACCGCTCACAAAGCGTCATGACGATAGGCACCAACTGGACGTCTATCTTGACCACCGCGAGACGCGCGTCCCGAAACCTGTCGTGCTCACGCTGGCGAAGACTCGCACGCTCGTGCCGTACGTCACCGGGATCTCGTGGAGTGACCTTGGCGAAGCCGTCGAGACCACCGATGACGCTGATCCGTGGTGGACCGACCTCGTGGCATTCCTCAGGGCCGAGAACAAGGTCGTGGCCCCGCCACCCTCGGATTGGATCGACCCGGACGAGGTCCTGCCGATCTTCCGAGAGGTCAACAGGACGATCAAGCGTCTGTGGCCCGATGCGCCCAAGAACCTCCAAGTGGTCGGCGTCGACGGAAACGTGACCTCGAAGCTCCAGGAGCGTGGCGACGCTCAACTCACAGGTGGCCCCCTGCGATGGGGACTCTTCGCTGCCGCGTCAGGGTTGGAGTGGCGCATAGCCGTCGCGACAGGATCCGACTATCACAGGGTCCACGTGGCCGTCGCGGACGTAATCGAAATCGCCCGCTCAGAGGCGCTTCCAGATACCTGGGTACGATCTGAGGACCCGGAGGCCGTGCTTTCGCAGCGGCGACCGTACGACTCTGATCCGTCCAGAAGGACGGAGATCAAGGAGTGGCTGACGGGTGCCCTTGAGGAACTCCATGCCAAGGCGATCCTCAAGCCGTATCACCGAGCTCTCCGGACGAAGCTCGGGCTCGAGTAGCCGACCAGAAGTAACTGCGAGACTCGCTGCTTTCGGGAGGGCGCAGAAGGGCGCGGAGGAAGGCTCGGCAGATACGGAGCGGGAAGTCGCTGGGCCGCGCCGCCGCGGAGGACTGACGGGCCGAGTGGCCCGATAGGTTGGTCGGCGTGTGCCAGCCAACCTGTCATCGACGGCGTCGAACATGCCAGCGTGAAGATCCTCTGCTGGAACCTCGGCTTCGCCTCCGGCCGCTGGCGGGACGAGCCAGCGCTCCACGAACGGGCGTGGCACTGGGTCGCGGCGGTCGATCCCGACCTAGCCTTCCTCCAGGAGACTGAGCCGCCCGATTGGGCCCAGGAGCGGTGGGAGATCCACGTGCTGCCTCACCACTTCTGGGCCTCCGCGATCGTCACGCGGCGCGGCACGCCGCTGCTGCCGGTGACCCTGCCCCCGGACGGCGTCATCGAGCGGGCGAAGTCGTACCACGCCACGGCTGATCTAGAGCTCGCCGGCGGCGAGCGGCTCCTCGTCGCCTCGGTGCACACCTCGCCCCACGAGGCGCCGCCGTGGGGGCATCGCGGATACAAGCGCACGGCGATCGCCCGGCCGAGCGTCGGGAAGCCGTGGTGGAACGACGTCGCGTTCGCTGGCTACCGCGACCTGGTCGCTGGACGGCGGTTCATCGTGGCCGGTGACTGGAACACGTCACGCTGGCTCGACACGAACGGCGTCCCCGAGCCCGCCGGCCAGGAGTTCTTCGACCGCGCGGCGGCCGCAGGTTGGGTCGAGCTCTCTCTCGACGCGGAGGGCCGCGAGGGCAAGACCTGGTACGGCTCGACGAACCCGCGGTTATGCCAGCTCGACCACGTCTTCGCGGACGCGACGACCGCCGAGTTGCTCCGGTCGTTCAGGATTGACCCGTACCCGGTCGAGGCTCACGGTCTCTCGGACCACGCGCCGATGATTCTCGAGCTCGATCTCGAGGTCACAGTTCCCGAGCCGGCTGGAGTGGAGGCGTCCGCGCTCGCGGATGCCGTCCCCGCATGACCGAGATGCGCCACCTCGATCAGGTCGAGGTCGACGGCAGCACGCTCCTAGTCGGCGACCCGCTCTGCACCGAGCTTCTAGCCACGATCGCGGAGCCCCTGCCGACCATCCGGGAGACGGATCGAACGGTCCGTCCGAACGACAGGTTGATCTGCATGGCTGTCTCGGACTTGCCCGTTGCGCATGTGCCGAGCTTCCGCGATGCCTGCGACGTTTGCGGGACGGCACTCTGGCGCTCCAACCGCTCGGCGGGTCTCTGTGCTGTTCCCGAGTGTGTCCGGTGCGCGGGCGAGAGCTTTCGTCTGCGTCAGGCTCGTGGCGAGGCTCCCGTCGTCCGGGCGGCACCATACGTTGAGGAGGAACTCTCGTGAGGGCGGTCGACAGCGGCATCGACTCCGGTCGTGTCCAGCCGGGCGCCGTGCCGACGCCGAGTCGCGTCAGTCGCCACGCCTGAGTGCTGTCTTGCGCCCGGGCGCCCGTCAGGCCTCCGGGCTGACCTCCGGGCACTCGCCGCGGTACTCGCACCAACGGCAGCGCCAGGGAGCCGGCCGGGCAGCGAACTCGCGGGCGTGGATGCGGCCGACGGTCTCGACGAGGCCCACCTCGAACGCGGCGAGCTGCTCATCGGTCCGGGTCGTCCAGGCGAGCGCGCCCGACTCGGCGAAGTAGAGCCCGAGGCGCGACGCCGGTGGCAGGGTCTCGTGGGTCGCCGGGTCACGCAGGCCGCCCCGGGCGCAGCCGAAAGCATAGGCCGTCAGCTGCGCGTCGGCGTCGACGTCAGCCTGGGTGCGGGCGCGGCCGGTCTTGTAGTCGACGATCTCGGTCGAGCCGTCGGGCGCCCGGTCCACCCGGTCGACGTAGCCGACGAAGCGGACGGCGCCGGCCTCGCCGCTGCCGTCGCCCGGGAGCGCCACGTCCACGCCGAAGCCGAGCTCGACCGCGACCGGCTCCGCGGTTGTTCCGGCCTCGAGCGCGAGGAAGCGGTCAAGGACAGGCACGGCCCGCCGCCGGGCCTCCTCGACCTCGTCGGGCGCGAGGCCCGACCGTGCCAGCTTCGCGTCGAGCGCGGCCAGCAGGAGGTCGATCCCCGGCTCGGCCGTGCCCCCGGCACGGGCGCGGATGCACGCGAGCCCGAATGCCTCGAACGCCTTGTGGACGGCGTTCCCGAAGGCGAACTGCCCCGGGCTGACCTCGCCGGGTCGGCGTTCGACGTAGCGGAATCCGTACCGCAGTGGGCAACCCCGGTACACGGAGATCGACGAGTGGCTCTCGTACGCCGGCAGCGGCGCGTCGGCCATCGAGCGGGCAGGGGAGGGCTCGACCGGCTGGATCGTGAACTCGGGGTGGGGAGGCAACTCGATGGTCGTCATGGTCCGATCCTGCACCCTGGTCGTGACAGCTCTACTGGCACGGCGCGCTTCGCACGGTGCCAGCAGAGGGCGGGCCTCAGTCATCCGCGCCGGCGACGCCGGCGTCCGCGTCCGCATCCCAGGCGCGCCACCGCTCCGACTCCGGGACGGTCTCGCCGGCCTCCTCGTAGAGCCACGCGACGAAGTGCGTGTTGAAGAGGGCGTTCGTGCCGCGCGCCGCCCGGACGGCGGCGATCGCCGCGCTCACCGGGACGCCCATGAACATCAGCGCACGGGCCGAGACAACGCCCGACCGATTGAGTCCGGCCCAGCAGTGGATGAGCACGCGCCTGCCCGCGGTCACGCGGTCGGCCACCGTCCGTGCCGCGTCCCGGACGCTCGCCGGGTTCTCCATCTCGCCATCCCAGATCGCGACATGCAGCCAGAGCCCGCCCGGTTCCACCTGCGCACTCGGCAGATTGGCCGTCATGGTGACGACATCGTCGAACAGGCTCCAGTCGACGTCCCCATCCGGGAAGTTGCCCTGGAACAGGCCCGCACTGACCTCGTCGCAGTTGAAGATCGGGCTCGCCTGGAGCTCCGTCGTCGTTTCACAATCCGTCATGGCACCCCTTGCGTGGCGAGGCAACGTGGGTGCCTCTGCTGCGCTTGTCGCAGGCCGGGAGCTGGCCGCATCGCGCTAGACCACCCAATCGCGCGAGAGGCCGATCCGTGGCACCGCCTCCTGCGTCAGCGTGACCTCGGCACTGTTGATCTCCGCGAGGTACCGCTAGGCCGCCCTTCGCGTATCCAACGGCAGCAGCAGCTGACGCCAATGGCTGAGGTTCAGGTTCCCGAGCCGAAGCGGCGACCTCTCCTGAGTCATCGCCGCCAACATGCTCGGAGCACTTGTCAGCTCCGGCTACGCCTCGACCCGGAACAGCTCGACGTGGACCGGATGGCCGTCGACGACAAGGGCACCGCCGCGGACCCGCGCCCCGCGGAGCCGGATGTCGTGGCCCTCGCCGACCGAGGCGCCGACGACGGCGTCAGCACAGGCGGCCCCGGCGCGCCCGAGGAGACGTCCGAGGGCGCCATCGTCGGGGTAGCGATGGCGCGGCGCCGGCTCCACCCCGGCCGCGACGGCTCGCCGGTGGTCGGCGTAGGCGGATGCGGCACTCTCGACGAGGCGCGGCCACTGCTCGGCGAGCGTCGAGGCGGCGTCGAAGAGCTCGAGCGCCACGAGCTTGCCGCCGATCCCGACCGCGACCCCGGAAGCCCCGGCGGGGCAGGGGAAGGCCCGCACGAAGGCCGCTACGTCGGTCGCCTCGCGCTCGTAGAGGTCGTGGAGCGCGGAGGTCTTCGAACGAGCCTGCGCCCGCTCCTCCTTGTCGGCGATCTCGCGCCAGACCTCGCCCTGGTCGGCCCGGTAGCTGCGCCGGGCGATGCGCGGCGCGCCGGTGGCGGCCGCGTCGAAGTGGGCCTGCTCCATCATCGCCACGTCGGCCATCTGGGCGCTCATCTTGGCCCGCAGGAGGTAGTCGACCTTGCGCGAGGCGGCGAAGTGGTAGCCCTGGTTCCAGCGTCCGTGCTCGAGGCAGGAGACCGGGATCGAGGTGACCTTCATGGCCGCCAGCCAGACCGTGACGTTGATGATCCGGTTCTGCTTGCCGCCGACGACCGTGTCGCCGGCGAAGAGGACGACCGGCTTCTCTTTCGTGACGGCCTCGATCGCGGGGACCGTGCCCCCGCCCTGCTCGCGGAGCTCGAGCGCGCCGTCGCGAGCGGCGGCCGTCGCCGTCTCGTACGCGGCCGGCCGGTCCACGCCCCACTCCAGCGCCGTCAGCACGAGGCCCTCGCGCGAGAGGGTGACGAGCGGATGGACCGTCCCCAGGGCCTCCTTGAGCTGTTCCCGTACTGCCAGATCGTTCATCGCCATGTCGCACCGTCCTGTCTGCCGCCAGCATGGGAGGGGGCTGTGACAGGTTGGGTGGCACGGGGGAGGGTTGGCGGGAGTGCTGGCCACCAGACGGTTCGCACCGGCTCCGCTCGGGGGCGCCAGAACGCCTCCGAGGTTCGCCCATCGGTAATCGGGATCCGACGATGAGCATTGCGATAATCTTCATTGTTCACATATACTTCAAGCGTGGACACCGACCTCGCGATGACCGTCCTGGAGCCGCCCGAGCGCCCCTCGGCCGCCGTCGTCGGGCCCGCCCGCGACGACTGGGCCGCCGTCGTCGCCGCCTACCTCGACCTCGCCGAGCGGCGGACAGGAAGCCCCCGGACGGCCCGCGCCTACGGCTCGGCGATCCGGGCCTACGCCGCCGCCATCGGGGACCTGGGGGTCGCCACGCCCGCCTCCGTGACCCTCTGGGCCTACGCGCCGGGGCCATCGGGCCGTAGCCCAGCGGCATCCACCGTCATCGTCCGCCTCGCGGCGCTCCGTGGCCTGTACCGCTACGCCGGGCGGGTCGGGGTGTGGACGGGGCCGAACCCCGCCGACGACGTCGACCGCCCCCGCCAGGCGCAGCCGATCCCCAAGGGGCTCGACGCCGCCGGGCTGCGCCGGCTGCTGGCGGCGATCCCCGCCACGGCCTCGGGGCTGCGGGACCGGGCCATCATCATCACCATCGCCCTCGCCGGTCTCCGCCGCGCCGAGGTCCTGGGGCTGCGGGCCCGCGACATCGCGACCGACGGGCAGGTGGTGACCTGGTCCGCCCGCGTGAAGGGGGGGCAGGTCCGCTGCCGCGAGCTCCCAAACCCCGCGTGGTCCGCCATCACCGCCTATCTCGACGCCGCCGGCCGTCCGTTCGCCACGCTGGACCCGGACGCGCCCCTGTTCCCGGTCAGCGGGCAGGGGTTCGCCGCGAACCTCGACAGGTATGCCCGCCACGCCGACCTCGGCCACCTGACGCCCCACGGGCTGCGCCACAGCGCCGCCAAGCTCCGCCGTGCGACCGGGGCCAGCCTCGAGGATGTGCAGTCGCTCCTCGGCCACCGGACCCTCGCGACCACCTCCCGCTACCTGGCCCGCCTGGAAGCCGAGACGGACGCAGGATGGGCAGCCGCAGCCGCAGCTATCGGGCTCTAGCCCATCCGCGACGGTCGGCGGTGGCTTACCCCCCACCCTCTGGATTCCCCGAGGCTCAAGGTGGATGGTCGAGCGGCGTCGCGGCGGAGCATCTGACCGGCCGTCGGAGGACGTGCCGGACGGCAGTTGACCGGCGTCGGCCGAGTCGTATGATTGCGGCAGGCTCGGAGGAGTCTTTGGAGGCCCCCTCGACGCGCGGGGCTCGGCCGTTTCGGCGGCGACATCGCGGCAAGGCTAGGCGTGGCGTTGGGACAAAGCCCCCCCCCACCTACCTGACTCCTCCAGCCGGGGCGCAACCGTCCGTCACCTGGAGGTGCGCCGTGTTTCCTGTGTCTGCCCCTGAGCGCGATCCCCGAGCGAGCCGTTTGCGGCGCCTGGCCCGTCGTCAAGGCCTCGTGCTGCGGAAGGATCGGTCCTGGTCGTGGAACAGCGACCATCACGGCGGCTGGATGATCGTCGATGCCAACCGCAACTGGATCGTCGCCGGCGAGGCGTTCGACGCCTGGGACATCGAGGTCGCCCACCTGCCGGCGCTTCGCGAATACCTGCGGCGGGGCGGCCACTCGCTGCCGGCACCGCCCGTCGCTCGCACCGGCCGCGGCGGCATCCATCTCCTGACCGTGCCGACCGGCGTCGGCGGCTCCCGCGACCTCTACCTCGACGGGGTCCACGTCGGGGAGGTGAGGTCCACCGGCGGGCTTATCGTCGTCTGTCCGTCCGTCACCGAGGGCCCGTACTCCTGGCTTCGGTTGCCGGCCGGGATGGCCGTCGAGCCCGCGCCGGATTGGCTCCTGGCGCTGCTGGAGCGTCCGCGGAGGGTGACCTGGCTGCTGCCCCGCCGCAACACGTTGAAGGATCCCGCGCGGGCGCTCGGCGTGCTGGCGGTTGCCGTTCGCGACGCGAGCGAAGGGTGCAGGAACAAGTACCTCTACTGGGCGATGCGGCGGGCCCTCGAGGAGGTCATCCCGGCCACGATCGCGGCAGGCGTGTTGTTCCGCGCCGCGATCGCGGCCGGCCTTGACGAGCCGGAGACCCAATCCACGATCAGTTCGGCCCTCGAGAGCGGAGGCGTCGTGTGACCGCGCTGCAGGTCGTCAGCCCGAAGGAGGAGGCCGAGCTGGGGGGTTCCGGAGGCACGTCGAAGAAGCAGAAGCAGAGCGAGCGCCTCCACGAGGTCTTTGCAGAGGCCGATGTCGAGCTCTTCCACGACCCGGAGTTCCGCACCTACGCGACCTTCGAGCGTGACGGGCACCGGGAGACCTGGCCGATCAAGTCGCAGGGCTTTCGCCGCTACATCACTTACAACTACTACCTGGCCGAAGGCGAGCCGCCTCGCGCCCAGGTGCTCGCCGACTTCCTCGGCGTCCTGGAGGGGCGGGCGCAGTTCGACGGCCCGATGGAGAGCGTGTTCGTCCGGATCGCCCCGGCGCCCGCTGGCAGCATCGTCCTCGACCTCGGCGATGCGGACTGGTCGGCCGTGGAGGTCACTGCGACCGGCTGGCGGTACCTCATGACGCCGCCCGTCAAGTTCGTGCGCCCACGCGGGCTGTTGCCGCTGCCGGCACCAGAGCAGGGCGGATCGCTCGACCTCCTGCGGCCGTTCCTCAACGTGGCCGACGAGGACCAATGGAAGCTGGTGGTCGGCTTCCTGATCGGGATGTTCCGCCCAGCCGGGCCGTACCCGGTGCTCGCGCTTCGCGGCGAGCAGGGCACCGCCAAGTCGACCGCGATGCGGGTGCTGCGCAAGCTTGTCGACCCGCGCCAGACGCTTGATCGCGCCGCGCCCCGCGACGACCACGATCTGGCGATCCACGCCATGCACAACTGGGTCGTCGCCCTCGACAACGTGTCCGGACTGGCCGACTGGCTGTCGGACGGACTGGCGCGGCTCGCGACGGGCTCGGGCTTCAGCACCCGCCAGCTCTACACCGACAGCGAGGAGTTCAGCTTTAGCGCTGCCCGCCCCGTGATGATCAACGGGATCGGCGACGTGATCAACCGGAGCGATCTCCTAGACCGCGCCCTGCTGGTCAACCTCGCGCCGATCAGCGAGCAGGACCGACGGCTGGAGGAGACGTTCTGGTCCGACTTCGAGGACGCGCGGCCGAGGATCCTCGGGGCGCTGCTCGATGCCGTGGCCGGTGCGCTCGATCGCGTCGATTCCGTCCGCCTCGCCTCGTGGCCCAGGATGGCCGACTTCGCGCGGTTCGTGACGGCTGCCGAGCCGACCCTCGGCTGGGAGGACGGCAGCTTCCTCCGCGCCTACTACACGAATCGCGGCTCGGCGCATGAGCTCGCGCTTGATGCCGACCCGGTCGCCGACGCGGTGCGTGCGCTCGTGTCCGACAAGGCGCCCGTCTGGGAGGGCCGGGCGACGGAGCTCCTGGAGAGGCTCGGCCAGATCGCTGGCGAGACTGCAACGAGGCAGAAGGGCTGGCCCAGGGCCGCCCACGCTCTGAGCAATCGGCTGGAGATGCTGGCGCCGAACCTCCGCGCTATCGGCATCGAAGTGGACCGCGATCGCTCTGGGAAACAGCGGACTATCAAGGTGTCAAAGGTGGGCATCGGAGCGTCAGGAGCGTCACCGGCGTCATCGCATGAGCGCGAGCCAGACGCTCCGCATGACGCTACTGACGCTGATGACGCCGGATCGAATGTCCGTGACGCACGACGCCCGCCGCTCAAGCTCACGATCGACTGGCCGGACCCGAGCAACGCTGAGGTCGCGCCCCCGAACGCCAACGCTGCGCTGCCGTGCCCCGGCTGTGGGCGACCCATGGTGCCGACGAACCGCGTCGATCGCCCGTTCGTCTGCACGAACCCTGGGCATGTGTCGGGCCCCGCTTCGATGGCAAGCGCATGAGCGGCGGCGAGCGCGGTGAGCACGTGATTCACGCTTGGCAGGCAGGCCAGATTGGCCCGGTCGAGCCATCGGCTCCTGGACGAGGCGATCGGCCGGGCGCGCCTGACGCCCGCGCCCCCAAGTCCCACGACGCCACGCCCGTCGAGCTGGCGAACGACCGGCTCGAGCAGCTCCTCGTCGAACATGTCAATACGGGCGCGATCACTCGGGTCGCGTTCGCGAAGATAGCCGCCGCCAGCGGCTGGCGCTACGAGGATCGCGATGGCGTTCTCGTCGCGTTGGACGACTCCCAACGGGTCGTTGCAGCTGCCGCCGCCCGGGCGGCGCCCTCTGGCACGTGGCGGCCGTTGACCTCCGCCCGCGTGGTCGGCAGGCGAAGCGGGATGCCTCGGCGTCCAGGGGCCGCCGGCGGCCGCCTGTTCAGCGGGTCCGTCCAGCCCGTGATCGCACTCGACGCCTCTCAGCCTCGCGACGCCAACCGTGACTGACGCTGTCGCTCGATGTCCGCGTAGAGCGCCCGCGTGTACCGGAGGTAGCAGCGTCGGCACACCGCGTCTGGTGTGCGCTGGCGACGCCCATTGTCGTCCACGTAGCCCACTTCCGCGAGGACAGCCAGAGCCCGCGTCCTCGAAGGCCGAGGCCTGACGCGGCTCACGGATCGGCGATAGACAAGGCGGTTGAGGAGTGTCTGCACGGCGCGGGCTGCCGTGAACGAGGTCAGCGTCGCCTGCTCCGGGATCGGCTTGGCGTATCCGGGCGGTGCGGGACGACCGCACGCGCAGGCACGAGGGGCGTCCGGCGGGTCATCCGGGAAGGGGAATGTACCCGGGAGGACATCGGGGTAGGGGTAGTCGTAGGGGGGATCGTCCATCGCGTGGGCATGCGCCACCTCGGGGGTGACCCGCCCGAGCATCCGGCAGCACCAGACGAGCCCGTCGGCGTCGGGGGTCCGGCCCGTGTACAGGGTGAGGCCCGTCGCCGCTGCAACGTTGGCAAGGTCTCTCGCGATCGCATCCGCGTCAGGCGGGGTCGCGGCATCCGAGGGTGGTCTCATCGGACCTTCTCCTTGGGACATCAACTATACCACCGACACACGGCGCGGGAGCCATCTGGGCTGCCCGACAAGCGGCCCGCTGGCGCCCCCCGAGGGACCTACACCCGTGGCGGGATGGGACACGCACCGGGCGTCCGGGGGCGCTACATCCGCGCCCGTCCGTCAGACCCCGGTTTGCCGGCCAGCTCATGACGGGGCGACCGATCGATCCGACTTCGCCTCGCTTGTCACTCCCCTTGGGCCAGTGAGTCCATTCATACTCTGACCCGTGGGCGTGTTGATCGCTAGCTTGATCGTCGGTGCGGTCCTGTATGTGATCGGCGGCTGGATGGACCGCGCTGAGAGGGCACGGCGCGAACGGGAGTTAAAGGCGCACTTCGCGCGTCAACGTGCCGAGGCCAACCGGCGCCAGGAGGAGTTCGAGCGCGAACTGCAGGAAGCGCAGCGCGTGTCACAGGAGCGGCAGCGCGAGCGAGAGGCTCGCCCCTTCACCGGTCGTCGTCAGGACTGGATCATCATCGCGGCGAGAGACCCGCGCGACTTCCCGGACGTCCGCCATCGTCACGCCGATGGCGAGATGGTCGCGGCCCGAGATGAGACGCCGACCCAGGTACAGGCGCTCGGTGAGTCGCAGCGCGTTCGATGGATCTGGCGCTGCCGATGTGGCGAGCATTGGAGTCTGGAGCGCCAGTAAGCGTCGGATCGGTGTCCGAATTCAGCATGGTCGGAGGTTTCCGGCGCCGAACCGGGCGCTCCGCTTCCGCCGAGAGCCGGGAGGGGACGCGCACCGGGCCTCCGGGGGCCGTTCGCCTCTCGCCAGATGCCCGATCCGCGCCTACGGTGCCCACCAGCGGGAGGCTCTGACACGCGGTCCTTACCCCGGCCGCCCGGACCGCGCCGAGCCACTGGCGAGACCGACCCGCGATGGCGTCCCGGGAGGACAGCGCGATGCGCCGGTTGGTGTTCATGGCGGGGGCGACCGCCGCTGTCGCGGGCGCGGCCGTCTGGGTCAGGAGGTCGCGAGGCACGGCATCGGCAGGCGTCGCGGGTGTATTGCCCGGCCGCCTTGGCAGTTGGGTCAACGCGTACCTCGATCGGCCGCTCCACGCGGCGTTGGCCGCGGCGGTCGACCTCCAGCCGGACGACGACCTGCTCGATGTCGCCTGCGGGGCGGGGTACTTCCTCACGGAGTCCGCCTCTGAGGTGGGCCACGTCGCGGGCGTCGACCTCTCGGAGCCCAAGGTCGGCCTCGCTCAGCGGCGGCTCGCTGATCGCATTGCCGCCGGGACGGCGGAGATCACGCAGGGCGACGCGGGAGCGCTGCCGTTCGAGGACCGTCGCTTCACGGCCGTCACCTGCAGCGACGCCTTCCCGTTCTTCCCCGATCCAAACCGCGCTCTGGCCGAGATGTGCCGCGTCCTTCGCCCGGGCGGGCGGGCCGTCGTCGACATGAACCCGACGGTCCCCGAGGGGACCGAGTCCCATCGCATGAGGGGACCGGGGGGCGAGTTCTGGGCATGGAACCACGCGGACGTGCGGCGGCTGATGGAGGCAGCCGGGTTCGGCGACATCGCGATCACCCACGTGCCCGGCACCGACAATCGCTTCCTCAACGCCCTGAGCCGACGGGTCTTCGGGACGGACGAGGAGACGATCGTCGCGGCCGTGAAGCCAGCGTAGGCGCCGCGGCCCCCGGCTTCGCACCGGCCGCTCCTCTCCCCTCGGAGGATGGGAGGCGCACCGGGCGTCCGGGGCCGCTCAACAGGCCGGGGGACTCTTCCCGCTGGTGGGGCTCAGGATCAGGATCGTCATTGCCCCGGCTCCGCGCTAGGATCCCATTCCGGCTCCGGCCGAAGAGGGGAGGCGTTAGGCGTCCGGGGCCGTTCCGCGTCTAGGGTGCAGGACGTGACGCTCAACGGGCGCCCGGGGGCCGTTTGTGTCGGGGTCGGCAACCTTGGGAGAGAGACGCCTCGCCGACTGGGGAGTCCCAGACACCCGACCGGGCGGGCATCACAATGGTTGTCTATACCCCAAGCGACAGGCTGACCATCCAGTCCATCTGCGTCATCTCATCGAAACTGTATGTCACCGTGCCGCGCCGACCGATCTCGATCGGATAGAAGCTCGCCCGGGGCAGGTTCGAGACGGTCCATTCGAGGTTGCATTGGACCTTGATTCCCGGGTACCCCGGTGCATCACTCGGGACTGGCCCCGTCAGCGTGATCGCCGAACCGATGATCACGCCGGACTCGTTCGTCACGGTGACGTTCATGCCTGGGCCGTAGTCGGAGTAGCCGCCGGTACCCGTGCACGAGTCGCCCGACCACTCTAGGACGCCTATCAACATGAAGGTACCTGTGATCCGGTACGTCTCGGGTGTTGGCACCGGCGTCGGCCGAGACGTCGGCCGAGACGTCGGCCGAGACGTCGGCCGAGACGTCGGCGCGGGCGTGGTTGCCTCAGCGGAGGGTGCCTGCGCGGCGGGCTGGCTCGCGCAGCCGGCTAGCAGTGTCGCCGCCAGCATGAAGACCCCGAGTATGCGACGCATGAGCGCCTCCTCAGTTGGCGGTCGCCGAGTGATTGTGCGGATCGATCAGCCCGCTGCGCCGAGGGTATGCCGCCCGTAAGCTGGAGATAAGGGGCCGTTCGTACCCTTCTTGCCCCCCCGGCTCCGCACCGGGCGCTCCGCTCTCCTCGGAGGTGGGACGCGCACCGGGCGTCCGGGGGCCATGACATCCGGCCCTCGTGTAACAGGGCGGGATCACGGAGCGTCTACTCGCCAGCGGGAGGCTCTGACACGCGGTCCACCGGCGAGACCGACCCGCAGCAAGCGTCCCCGGAAGGACGGGCGATTAGCGTGCTTGATCTGACGAGCCGGGGTTCTGTCGTTCTGGCGGTTGGGGTCCTGCTGGCCGGGTGCGCTTCCAATGCAGTCACGCCGCCCGTCGTGACGCCGACTCCGACCGCGCTGCCGACATCGGCGGCCACGCCCACCGCATCGCCGGTGCCGACCGCATCCCCAACGCCCACCCCGAAGCCGACTCCAGCGCCGGAGCCGGTGGCGGGCTGGCCCACCGTGGGCCGGGCAGGGATCGCCATGACCGGGACCGTCGAGGACTCTTGGGAGGGTGGCGGTCGGCTCCGACTCTCGATCACGGTGACTGGGCTGGTGCCGGGCGAGGCTGTCCCCCTCCGCGCCACAGGCGAGTACACCGTCAAGTCGGCCTGTCACCCGTC
>Ga0315273_10001036_pt1 | contig 30765 bp, 22 predicted proteins | sample YL17G02_0_MG_FD_205753 | JGI IMG/M metagenome (GOLD analysis project Ga0315273, IMG submission 205753) | Sediment microbial communities from Yellowstone Lake, YNP, Wyoming, USA - YL17G02_0 | ecosystem: Environmental > Aquatic > Freshwater > Lake > Sediment | place: USA: Wyoming | collected... | reverse complement strand
CCTGGGAATAATTAAAATTAGTAGTCCACATGCTGATGGGAGCATAGGGAAAAATGGTGTAGGACTCGCCATTGGTGAAAGGTAGACCGCTAAGCGGATTCCCGACCAGATCGTTGATGGTTGCACTGACGGGCACATCCAGGCGGATTGTGCCGTTGCCGGAACCTGTATTTACTGTGACTGTGTAGGTCGCGCCTGAACCACTCACGCCCGTAACGGATGCGCCGCTGATGCCAGGGCTGGTCGTGAGGGCAAAGTCATCAAACACCGGTCCGACCATATCCACGCCCATGACGGACTCAGAGAAGGTGACTGTGAAATTCACGCTGGCAGCAGATGTGGGATTGAGATTGGTACGGACAATCGAGTTTACAGAAGGCGCCGTCATGTCGAGAACTACTGTATTTATAGTAGCATTATCCTCGATAAGAGAGTTGGTTTGGCTTACTACCGACAGGCTAATATCTTCCATAGTTCCTGCGCTTGCTAGGGCAGGCACATTAACTGTTATCAAAATATCCGCGCTTGCTCCTGCTAATAGTGACAATGATGCAGGAACGCCACTTAAATTGGCCCAACCCGCTTCTGAGGTTGCTGTGATTGTGTATGTATCGGGATTGCTTCCCAAATTGCTTATATTAAACGTATGCGTGATGGTGCTCCCCGCTGGGACTACCATATTACCAGATGTGGCAATAGAAACCTTGTAAAGAGAAATTATTAATGCATCCTCATCCTGTGTGATTTCCTCTACCGGAGTCTCCAAAGGCAATCCTGGATCAATACCAGTTGCGCCAATTGCACCTCCTACAAAATTCAGATTTGCCCAATCGTTGTAACTTTCCAATGTATTGGTGCTGGAATCTTTGTTGATATCTGTTTGTACATTTACATCTCCAGCATTGCCATTGCAATTCCAGTCAACCTGGCCATTAACATTATTAATGATTTTTTCTCCACCACTAGTGCAATAGTATCTGGTTCCATAGTTGTCAACAGTGGAATTTCCATTTAGACCAACGGGTTCATTGAGATTGTTCTCATCTAATGCGGGCACGCTAAAGCGTGAATAGTCAAAAAGACCATCGTGCCCGTTGATGCGGAGACCTTGAGTCTGGAAGGAGTAGTTCATTATGCTTAAGAAGTTGGGTTTGAAATGAACATGATCGTTACCGCCGTGACGGAGCCCCAAATTATGACCCAACTCATGCATAAAGGTACCAGCTTGTTCATTCATCGATCCGACACCGCCACTCCAAGAGCCAAGACTGACAATAAAATCGCTGGCAACAATATCCCGTGATATTCCGCTGGTATTACCAAAGCCTCCCAAATTATGGGCGAAAATACCATAGTGGAATACTGTGGCTCTTGCTTTTTGAAAATTAGATTGTTTTATGACATTGAATGCTGACCAATCATAGGTTCCATTAGCATTCTTAGTGCCAAGACTAATAGTGTGTGGAAGGCTGTTCGCTTGAGAGAGAGCACCCCAAGTCGCATGAGTTATGGGGTTCATTTCACTTTCTGGACCATAGTCAACGTGGAGATTAATCCCTGTGCTTCCATTAGGATTGGACATAGGGGCATTGGCAAATGCCTGAACGATTTTTGCTATGGCCTCTGGTTTAGGTTGGTGGCTATGACCTGATTGACACCCAACGAGTGGAAGGCAAATGCCCGAATCAACCATATAGTCAATCTCCACAAAAATGTCTTTCTTTGCAGGATCAGCTCCCATTGCAGGGAGATCTAAAAAGCTATCAATACCATTCACATTTACGATGAGACCATCGGTCTCCCATATGTCAGGTAGCCCATCATTATCTGAATCACTAAGAACAACATTATTCTCATGCACAAAAACATCCCAAGTATCATTCGTATCTCCGCTGACCAAGTTGCTGGCAGCTGAAATAAATGCCACGTAGCGCCCATCGGCGGAGATGGAGGGGAGGAAAGAGTCGCCATTTCCTTCCGCACCACTCGAATCGAACGAGACGCGCGTGATGGTGTTCGTCTGGGTATCGCGCAAAAACACATCACCTACCCCATTTGTATCACCGCCGACCAGATTGCTGGCAATAGACATAAATGCCACATAGCGCCCATCGGAGGAGATGGATGAGGGGTAAGAGTTGTTATTTCCTTGCGCACCGCTCAAACCGAGCGAGATGCGCGTGGTGGTGTTCATCTGGGTATCGCGCACGAACACATCTGCGTATCCATTCGTATCTCCGCTGACCAGGTTGCTGGCAACGGAATAAAACACCACATAGCGCCCATCGGCAGAGATGGAGGGCATCTCCGAGTTGTTATCCCCTTGCACGCCGCTCGAATTGAGCGAGACACGCGTGGTGGTGTTCGCCAAGTTATCGCGCACGAACACATCTACCGCCCCGCTCGTATCCCCGCTGACCAGATTGCTGGCATAAGACACAAAGGCCACGTAGCGCCCATCAGCGGAGATGGATGGGTATAAAGATTCGCCATTTCCTTCCAAACCGTTCGAATCGAGCGAGACGCGCGTGGTGGTGTTCGTCTGGGTATCGCGCACAAACACATCATCCGCCCCGTTCGCATCCCCGCTGACCAGATTGCTGGCATAAGACACAAACGCCACGTAGCGCCCATCAGCGGAAATGGAGGGCTGAGTCGAGTCGTAATTCCCAGGCACACCGCTCGAATCGAGCGAGACGAGCGTGGTGGTGTTCGTCTGCATATCGCGCACGAACACATCAAATGCATCCTTTGTATCTCCGGGGACCAGATTTCTGGCACCAGACCTAAATGCCACGTAGCGCCCATCGGCAGAGATGGAGGGCATCTCCGAGTTGTTATCCCCTTGCACGCCGCTCGAATTGACCGAGACGCGCGTGGTGGTGTTCGCCAAGTTATCGCGCACGAACACATCTACCGCCCCACCCGTATCCCCACTGACCAGATTGCTGGCTGGAGACTGAAAGGCAACGTAGCGCCCATCGGCAGAGATGGAGGGATGGTCTGAGTAAGAATTCCCTTGCAGACCATTCGAATCGATCGAGACGCGGATAGTATCGCCTGCAGCCATTAATGCTTGCTGGGAAAATTCGGGGGCAAGAGGTGGAATTGCATTTACAAAAGTTGATGAATTCAATGAGGAAGGATTACTTTTCACCTTATTGGCGCTGTTATTCGGCGTGGCGGCAAGCACCGGGTCGAATAACAGGGAAAATATAATCAGGCTGGTGACGAGGCCTCCAAGGAATTTGAAATACCGCCGACTGTTCATACTGCCCTCCCGATGAGAAAATGCTGCGACGGATCTGCGATGATTGAATTGATAAATTTATTATACGCCTGCTTCAACAGATAATATGTTACAGTTTTCGCGAAGTGCCCCCGAAGGGAGAATGGCTTAGAGTGCTACATAAGCGTGGTCTATGGCTTCTCCAGCCCATGCGCGTTCAACAAGGCTTCATCACCCAGAATCTCCGTCGTCAAACCATCCGCCACGATCTGACCATCATCCATTACAACCGTGCGCGGGAATAATTCCTGTACCAGCCTCATATCATGCGTGGAGACCAGCATGGTGATGGGCAGTTCACGCAATAAATTAATCAAGGTCCTGCGCGCACGTGGGTCGAGTCCCGCGGTCGGCTCGTCCAACACAAGCACTTCGGGTTGCATGGATAGCACAGTGGCAATCGCAATGCGCTTTTTCTCCCCGGTACTGAGATGATACGAAACCCGCCGGGCGTACTCGCTCATCCGCACCGATGCCAGCGCCACCTTGACGCGCTCATCCACTTCTGGGGCGGATAATCCCTGGTATAACGAGCCAAAGGCTACATCTTCGTAAACGGTGGGAGAGAAAAGCTGGTCATCGGGATTTTGAAAGACCAATCCCACCGAAGCCCGCACCCGGCTGAGATTCTTTTCATCCACATCCAGGCCGCAGACATGCACCTTTCCCTTTCCAATCAGGATGCCGTTCAGGTGCAAAATCAGCGTGGATTTGCCCGCGCCGTTTGGTCCCACCAGCGCCACTTTTTCGCCTGGCGCAATATGCAGGGAAATACCGCGCAAAGCCGCATGACCATCGGGATAAGCAAAGGATAAGTTTTCCACTTCAATCGAATGGTGCATAGGTTAACCCCAGAAAAGAATGCCAAAGATCAACAATACAGCCAGAATGGATAAGCCCAGTCCCAATGCCAGCCAGCTATTACGGGTCAGCGCGGATAGCGGCAGGGCGCGCACTTCGCCGTTATAGCCGCGCGAGAGCATGGCAACATAAGTCCGGTCACTGCGCTCGATGCCGCGCAAAAACAGGTTGCCAGCCATGCCGCCCGCCACGCGCGCCCGCCAGGCCAATGAGCCGCCCACTTTTCGCGAAGCGTTAGGGTCGCTGCTCACACCGGAACGAGCGGAGCGCGCCCGCATCAGGCGCAGGGCTTCATCCACAAGCACGAACAGATAGCGCCACATCAAACCGAACATGGCCACCAGCAAACGCGGAATGCGGACGGCGCGCATGGCTTGAAGCAATTCAGGGAAGTGTGTGGACGATGCCAACAGAATTGCGGCCTGCACCGACAGCCACGATTTGAGCGCGATGCTGATAAATCGCTCCAGCCCCTCGCTGGAGGCGGTCAACGTCCACGCACCAAGCGGCAGGCTGAAAAGCGCCGTCCCGGTCGTGGTGAAAATGACCGGCAGAGCCGAGAGCACAAAGGGCAGGGCCAGCGAGGCGCGCACAAGCACAAACCAAATCCCCAGTTCAGAGATAAGCGTCACTGAGAGAATCAGGGTAAATAGAAAAATATATACCGGCCACGCGCCAACAGGCGTCAACGAAGAGGTCAGGATGAAAGCAATCGTCAGCAAAAATTTGACGCGCGCATCCGCCCGATGGAGAGGGCTGTTTGCAGGTCGGTAGGGATCGAGGAAAGTTAGTTGCATGAAAAAATGGGCGGGCAGAAAGCCCGCCCGGATGGCTTACGTGGTTTTCTGATTCTTGCGCATGTAGGCTATACCAAATGCCACCCCGAAGACCATCAACGCGCCGAGGATTCCAGCCAGGATGGTTGCCAGCGCTTCATTCGAAATGCCGGGCAAAACATAACTGGGAATGACATTGAAGAGCGGGGCGCGAGCGGTCTCCAAAAAACCTTTTTGCCCGGCCACCCATTCCAATCCATCGGGATGGGTGGAAGCCAGCGGAGAAAGGATCGCCAGGAACAGGGCGATTCCCAGGCCGAAGGTCCACACCGCCGCTCCACCCGTCGGGACGGTTGATCCGCCTGTGAGCAGGTCGCGCCGCGCCGAATAGAGAAATGCCAGCGCGCCGACCGTGATCAACGCTTCGCCGATGCCAATCAGCATGTGGATGCCGCCCATGGCCGGGACAGCGATATTGGCGGGTGATGTGCCGGAGAGCGCCAGCTCCAGCGCGGCCGCCAGCGAGGCGATCACGATGGAGAGCCAGGCCGCCGCCGCGCCGCTCACGAAAATTGACCAGGATTTATCGCCGATCAGTTTTCGCAGGCTGGTGTAGACGAAATACGATACCGCCACACCGACCACAGCCATATTGAAAATATTCGCGCCCAACGCCAGCAGGCCTCCATCTTGAAAAACCAATGCTTGAATACTGACGACGCAAGTTAAGATGATGACCGCCGGCCAGGGTCCGAGCAGGATGGTGGCGATGGCCGCGCCGAGCAGGTGACCGGATGTTCCGCCAGTGACGCTGAAGTTAAGCATCTGACCGGCGAAGATGGTTGCCGCCAGCACACCCATCAAGGGTACCTGGCGCTCGCCCAAATCCTTGCCGACGCGTCGCAGGGCATAGGCAACTGCGCCAGCAGACACCACCCACAAAACAATCGAAACAAGGGTGGAGAGAAACCCATCAGGGATATGCATGGGAAGGGGGGAATACAATATGGTAGGTCTCCTATGAATTCATGTCACTGCGAGGCACGAAACAGTCTCCTTGTAACAAGAGATTGCTTCGTCGGGAAGTTCACCCTCCTCGCAATGACATCGTACTATGATTGACAATCCTTGCACAAGCCAAAGAAGGTGACATGACTGGAATCCAGTTTGTAACCCGTTGACGACTCAAGTTGACGATATAAACGCTCGAGCGGGGCATGTTCTATTGCAACCGCACTGCCGCAGTTGCGGCAGATCAAATGGTGATGATTACCCTCAGCCAGTTCATACACAAGCCTGCCATTGCCCATGTGCGCGGCAAGAGCAAATCCATTTGCGGCCAGGAATTCCAATGTACGATAGACGGTTGGTTCGGTGAGGCCCGGGAATTCCTTACGGCTCATATCATAGACCTGGGTCGGCGAGAGATGTCCGTGCGCATGGCGCAGGACGTGCAGAATCGTCATACGCTGGGGCGTCATGCGAAAGCCGCGCGCCCGAAGTTGAGGAGTATAGGAAGTGGTGCAGGTCATGGAACTCCTTATTGCAAGTACTTACAATAGCGATATGTGTATAGTATACACGCAGTTGTGTATTCTTACCTTAAAAAAGCAGCAGCGCATAACTTGCTATTGGATTCTCGAAATGCCGCCTTGTATATCTTGCAAGGTCACAAATTGCGGTTTTGTAGAATGTAGAATTGTGTGCGTCTCTAACTGATCTTGCTCCGCAACCCCGAAGGGGTAAAACGATTTTAGTTCAGGTCGCAGGGTGTTTCGAACCCCGAAGGGGTGGTAAGGCTCTGGCATCTCTTCGGGATTGCCATACCAGGCATGTTTGGTCGTTACAATCATGGCATCCTTTCGGGATTTTAGCTCCATCATGTTTCAAAGTCATCAAGAAAAAGCGCAAAATGCCCGTGTTTAGTATATAATATGGATGTAAGATCACGAGTTAAGCAGCGCAATCAGCCCCGCCTCTTTGACTTTCGGAGGCGGGGTTCTTTTTAGAAGGAAGAACTATGAGTTTCGAGCAATTCAAGTTGGACCCCCGCCTGAAGGCTGGGATAAAGCGCGCGGGCTACGATGTTCCCACGCCCATTCAAACACAGACCATCCCGATCATCATGGAAGGCCGCGACTTGATCGGCACGGCGCAAACAGGCACGGGCAAGACCGCCGCGTTCGTGCTGCCCATTTTGCATAAATTATTGAACGGACCGCTTAATAAAACCCGCGTTCTGATTGTCACACCTACGCGCGAACTAGCCGAACAAATCCATCAGGTGATCCGCGAGCTGGCGACGGGCACAAAGATCCGCAGTGCCACCGTTTATGGCGGAGTGGGCGCGGCGCCGCAGATCAACGCGCTGAAGAGCGGCGTGGATATCATCGTGGCCTGCCCGGGCAGGTTGCTGGATCATATCGATCAGGGAAACGCCCGCTTAAACGGAATCCAGTTTTTGGTGCTGGATGAAGCGGACCGTATGTTCGACATGGGATTTTTGCCATCCGTCCGCAAGATCCTTTCCCACCTGCCAACACAACGTCAAACCCTGTTGTTCTCAGCGACCTTTCCGCCTGAGGTGGAGAAGTTGACCGCGCAGACGTTGAAGAATCCGAAGCGCATCAGCGTTGGGATCAGCCGCCCGGCTCATACTGTGACGCATGCCCTGTTCCCGGTTGCCAGGCATTTGAAAACCCGCCTGCTTTTGACCCTGCTCAAACAGACGAGGACCGATTCGGTTTTGATCTTTACGCGCACGCGCCACCGCGCGCATCGTCTCGCGCAACAGATCGCACGCGAAGGTTACAAGGTAACCAGCCTGCACAGTGACCGCACGCAGGGACAACGCCAGTCTGCGTTGAACGGATTTAAGGATGGCCGGTATCAGATCATGGTGGCGACGGATATCGCGGCGCGCGGCCTGGATATTGAAAGCATTTCACACGTGATGAACTATGACATGACCGATACCGCCGACGCGTACATCCACCGCATCGGGCGTACGGGCCGCGCCGAACGTACCGGCGATGCATTCACGCTTGTGACAGATGAGGACGATGAGATGATCCGCACGTTGGAGAAGATCATGAATCAAAGACTGCCTCGCCAGACCCTGCCCGACTTTGATTATTCCGCGGCCGCGCCTGCCGTTGACCCAAGCCGTGTGCCCGTGCCGCGCGGGCCGAAGCCTTTGCACCACGAACCGCATTGGCGGCCCAATCATCATCCGCGACAGAAATAGGTAAAGGATAATAGGCAATACCGCATAACTTGCTATTGGATTCTCGAAATGCCGCCAGGAGTGACGAATACTATTAGCTGTGAAGGCTCTTCATTAGAGCAAGGCGTTTCAAACAAGTGGTTGGGAAACTCTTCGTGCTAAAACTGCTTGTAATGGGCAAATTTACCCATGTTTTTCGCCTTTTTGGTCAAAAGCATTCGTCACCACTGAAATGCCGCCTTGTAGATTGACTTATTTGTGTTTTTGCGGCAAGACTTCAACGCGAATTGCGTCCGCTTCGCGCAAGGTGAAAAGACGCGAAATTTTTTTCGCGCCATTCGCGACATTCGCGTTAAGATTTTCGACTTTGCGAAAACAATGAATAGCAAGTTGGGCAGCCAATCGGCTTTCTACTGAAGGAGGTGTTATCTATATGAGTCCAATCCGCATGTCACGGTTAGAATCAGCGATCCGCGTCGTCCTTGAATTCAATGAGGCTTTCAACCGTCATGATGTCGCAGGTATGATGCAGCTTATGAGCGAAGATTGTGTCTTCGAAAAAACTGATCCAGCCCCCGACGGCGCTGTATACGCGGGGAAGGAAGTAGTAACTCAGTTTTGGCAGGACTTCTTCCGCGAGTCGCCCCATGCCCACATCGAAATCGAGGAGATTTTTGGCTTTGGTATTCGGTGCATTATGCGCTGGAGATACGAATGGGTGGATGCGGCAGGGAAAAAGGGACACGTTCGTGGAGTCGATATATTCAAAGTGCAGAACGGTTCCATTTGCGAAAAGTTGTCCTACGTCAAGGGATAGTGTGGGTGTGAATAATGGAAGTAATTCTCAAATGGATTTCACTCGAGTACAGCTATTATCCATAGATGGTATTAAGGGCTGCTTACACCGGCGTTCAGTCCGCTTCGAGCGGTGAGGACTGGCACTTCGCGGCGTGCCGAATTTTCGAGTAGTTTTCTGGCTTCGAGTTTTCTCTGCTCTAAAAGAGAATCCACGCCATCCCCACCGCTGACCTATGCCCCGAAGGGGTATACCGCTAACCGATAAACGAGGCAGACCCGATGTTTCAAACGCCGGGTCTGCTTTTTGCCCCTTGTAACTGGACATATTCTGTCGTATTATCTAATGATTAGACCTCTTGCAAAAGTCGAAAGCCGGGGCCTTTATCCGCTAATCCGCGCTAATCTTCACTAATCGTAAAGCTAATTCGCGTGGATTGGCGAAGATTAGCGGAGGAGAAGATCAATGCGCCAACTTATGCAAGAGGTCTATTGAATAAATCGTTATCCTTACGGCAACAATAATTTCCAAAACGGAGACATTTACAATGAAAATAAAAACACGCTGCTTCTCAATCCTCTTATTGACATTGTTCACGCTCTCAACTTGTAGATCTGGCCCCGCGCCCGCTCAGCCTGAAACGATAGCAGATACGGGAATCCCTGGGACAGCTCCAACCGCCGCAACAGAGACGCCGACCATCTTTGTGCCGCCCCCAAGCTCTGCGCCCGAAGCTACATTGACCTTCACGCCACTTACGCCCACCGAGACATCTACGCCAACCTCAATTCCATCCGTGGAAAGTCTCAAAGCGAAAGTTACAGATAAACTCAGTTGCCGTTACGGCCCCGGATCTGAATATTTATATTTATACGGGCTAAACAAAGGCGCCAATATAAAACTCATCGGCCGTACGGATGCCAACAACTGGGTCATGGTGGATGGCAAGAACAAATGCTGGGTCAATGCAAAGTTTATCGAGATCGCAGGCGATCAAAAAAGTCTTGAAACCCTTTATCCAGATAAATATAAACTTCCCGTTTCGCCATATTACCCGCCGACAACGGGCGTTATCGCGACGCGCGATAAAAACGACAGGAACAAAATGGAAGTTTCGTGGAACGATATTCCTCTTCGCGCCGGCGATGAAGAAGATGAGAACATGCAGCACTACATCGTCGAGGTCTGGCGTTGTGAAAGCGGACAAATCATCTTCGATCCGCTGGCGACCAACGAGCTGGCCGTCATCTTTATAGATGAAGTCGGATGCGATCAGCCTTCACATGGACGAGTCTTTGTGCAGGAAAAACACGGCTTCGCAGGACCAAGCGAAATTACATGGCCTGCGCCATAGCATGGCAAATACAACGGGGCTTTTTATTTCCTTACTGGACAATCCCGCGCCCCTCGACTAAACTTGCGACATTCTTTTTCGGAGGCTCCACATGGATTTTCATAACACAGACGATTCCTTGACCCGCCGCGTTAGGGCGTTCACTGACCGGGTTGCAAGGCTAAAAGCGAACGATCTATACTATCTCAACATGCCTGTGGAAGAGATTTTACCCGGCTGTAAAGTGCGCGTGCACGGACGCGAAATGGGGATGTACGCTTCTTACAGTTACCTCGGCCTGGTCGGACACCCGCGCATCAACGAAGCCGCGAAGAAAGCCGTGGATAAATTTGGCACGGGCACCAATGGCGTGCGCATGCTGGCCGGCACGTTGACGCTCCACAAGGAACTCGAAGAGACGATTGCTAATTTTAAACACGCCGAAGCCGCGGTTACCTACTCATCGGGATATGTCACCAATCTGACTGTCATCTCATCGTTGATGGGGCGCGGCGATTACGTGTTTTCGGATAAGTTGAACCACGCCTCCATTGTGGATGGTTGTTTGATGTCCGGCGCCGAGTTCCGCCGTTTCAGGCACAAGGATATGGAACATCTCGAAGGCTTGCTCAAGAACGCGCCTGCGGATATTACCAAAATGGTGGTTGCAGATGCTGTGTTCAGCATGGACGGCGATATCATTGACCTGCCAAAGGTGCTTGAGTTGACGAAGAAATATAACGCCTGGCTTATGATTGATGAAGCGCATTCTGTGGGCGTTCTGGGAAAGACTGGCACCGGCATCGAAGAGCATTTTGGACTTGGCGATGTGATTGACATCAAGATGGGCACGTTGAGCAAGACCATTCCTTCTGTCGGCGGATACGTGGCGGCAAACAGGGATATCATCACCTATTTGAGTCATGCCAGCCGCGCCTATATGTTTTCTGCGGCATTGCCGCCCGCGCAAGCCGCCGCCGCAAATGAAGCCTTCAAAGTAATTTTGGATGAACCGTGGCGCATTGAACGACTCAATGTCAACACAAAACAATTCATCGGCGGACTCAAGGGCATGGGATTCGACACCATGTTGACCGAGACCGCCATTGTCCCCGTGTTGTGCGGTGAGGATGACATGGCTTTTGCCATGACCCGCGAAGCCCAGCACAACGATGTGTTTGTGTTGCCTGTCGCTTCGCCCGCAGTGCCGGAAGGACTCGCCCGCTTGCGCGCCACCGTCACAGCCGCGCATGAGCCAAGTGAGATCGAACGCGCCATGGATGTGATTGGCGAAGCAGGCAAGAAGCTGGGGCTTATCAAGTAAGAGAGTAGTGAATAGAAAGAAGTGAGTAGCGCAACAGCCCGTCGAAATGGCGGGCTGTTGTTATTTATATGTCATAGCGAGGGGCGGCGTTCTCGAGCGTAGTGAGATGCCCGAAGCAATCTCTGTTATGGTTAGCATAAGTATTCGTGAGGGGGATAGCTTCGACCCCTGCGGGGTCTCGCAATGACAGGCTATTTTATACTCTCCAAATCCCCCACCAATACCTGCTTATCTTCCTCGTCTTCCACCTTCTCCGCGAGCGCACGCGCCTTTTCGAGATATTCATTCATCTTCGCCTTATTCCCCGCGACCATTTCAGCGCGGGCGAGGGACTCGTAAGCAAATGCGACATAAAAAGGCTTCAGTCCTTCCGCGAGTTTCAACGAGATATCAGCATATCTACGCGCGTTATCGGCCTGTCTCAACAACGCATAGACTCGCGAAACCAGCCAATTTCCAACCGACAAATTCTGTGGCGTCGCGTCCTCGCGCTGTGACCAATGCCACAGCGACGCCATGCTCATCTGCAACATGGACATATCCTCTTCGGGCGTGCGCTTGGGATTGTCGATTAATTCCCAGGTTTTGTTGAAGCAAGTCGCTGAAAAATATTTATGGACTGTCGCAATATCAAAATCAGGTTTTTTATCGGTCATTTTAAACTCCTTCCTTATGCAAGTTTAACACGTTATGGATTTACTTCAAGTTGCGCGTGATGAGTAACCGTTTTTGGCGGAGTTCTTCGGGGTGAAGGCGCTCAGTCTGTTTGATTTGTCAATTACGGTTGCGGGGTAAAGTGAGAAGTGATCTGTGGGTAGTTGAATAGGCGCTGGTCTCAATACGGACTTCGTTCTACTCGATCAGCCCCGCTGTGTATCGAGACCAATGGGGTTGAGCCGTGAACAGCCTTGGGCCGACCTACAGCAACCCTTATGGGGTTTGCGCCAGCGACGGGAGGGTGATGACAAGGTCATCAATGCAAACATTCTGGGCATCATCCAGCGATTCAAAACCGACGGGACCTCCACCAAGAGGCGTTGCATCGGTAAAATCGTACACACGCTCACCATTTTTCCAAAACTGGATGCGACCGCCAAAGACGCTAACCATGATATCGTACCATTGATCAGGGAGAATCCGCGCGCGGCCACTGGCAATGACTTGGCCAGATTTACCGAATATCTCTTTCGATAATTTGGCAGTCGAGTCAGTAGTGCCAATCCAAGTGTAGTAACGGTATCCTTCGCCCAGGCGAAAATTCAGGTGGATTGAGCCACTTTTCAAGGTCAGGCGGTATTTCATCGTGAAATCAGTCCATGATATGTCATTGAAGACGGCCCAGTTATGTCCGTTGCCGCAAAATGCGCCATCTTTTACCTGCCAGACAGTATTGGGTTTGCCCTGGGCATCGGTGGTACCCCAGCCCTTAAGCGATCCAGCGCCGTCAAAATGCTGCTCGTACAACACATCAAACGGCGGTTTGCCCGCCAGGTCTGAAACGATGATATTATCCACGCAGGCAGTTGATAAGTCGAGTGTTTCCAAGGTAAAAGCGCCCGTATCCGTACCATAACCCGCACCATAAGGGTTATCTCCATCTGTAAACTCAATAACGATGACGCCATTGACCAGCATCAGGACACGATTGCCCTGGGCAATCAACTCAATGTCCGTCCACTGCTTTAGGGGAAAAGGAACACTTAAACTGTCCAGGTTGTTTTTGAAAGTCTCGCTGGTTTGTTTATGCAGGTTGAATCCCGCCTGGTCAACGCTGAAAAAGTAACGGTTGAAACCACCAGGCGCGTTGGTCTGTCGCAAGTTAAGATGGATTGTACCGGAATCAAGCCTCAGGCGGAATTTCGCCACGTAATCTTTCCAGCCATCCCCTTTGGCAGCACCGGTGAAGAAATGACCGCTGCCGCATAAAGCACCATCCTGAACGCGCCATCCAACTGGGGAATTCCAATCCACAGGCATCTGACCGTTATCGAAATTGGCCTGGAAAAACACACCCGGCGGATTAGCGGGAGGTTTCGTAGCTATAGGGCGTACAATTGTGGAAGTCGGCCAGGCAGTTGGCTCGGCAATACTAGGGGCAATCCTGAGGACGCGTCCGCGCAGGAGGACAAATACCGAGAAGAGGCAGAGGAGTATGATCCCCCCCGTAGCAATCCATACCCAGCGCGGGCGGCGTCGGGGCTTTTGGATTCCTGCCACCGGCGCGGCTTCCGCAGAGACGACAGCAGGAGCAGGTGTCACGACTGAAGCCGCAGTAGTAACCGCCTCGCTGATTTCCAGTTTGGAAGCGCTGACGGTTGAATCATTCTGGATTTTCCAGGCCTCTTTAAATGCCCTCACCATGCTGGGGATATCCGGATAACGATCAGGTCGATCTTTTGCGAGGGCTTTTAGCAGCACCCGCTCCACAGCGGGCGAAACTTTGGGGTTGACGCTGGACGGAAGCGGCAGTGGAGTGTAAATATGGTCGTGGATGACCGAGAAGGGCGTATCGGCGCTGAAAGGCACACGACCAACTACCATCTCGTAAATCATGACGCCAAAGGAATAGATGTCGGTGCCATCGTCGAGATCTTTTTTTGCCATGGCCTGCTCGGGTGAGATGTATTGCGGCGTGCCAAGAACCATGTCGGAGGTGAGCGTGGATTCTCCGGATTGGGCGATGCGCGCCAGGCCGAAATCCGCCAGGTAAATCTTTCCATCCTTGGAAAGCATGACATTTGAGGGTTTGATATCGCGATGCAGGATGCCTTGTTTATGGGCATAATCGAGCGCCGCTCCAACTACTTCAACGATGCGTTTGATTTCGTCGGGGGATAGCGGCCCGCTTTGGAGGCGTGCCTTGAGCGTTTCGCCCTCGATGAATTTCATCACAAGGTAGGGACGCTTTTCATGCTCGGCATAATCATGGATTGGGACGATATTCGGGTGTTCCAGCCTCGCCACCACGCGGGCCTCGCGCTGAAAGCGCGCATGGAAGTTGGGGTCTTCCAGGAAGGCCTCGTGGAGAACTTTGATCGCCACATAGCGATCAAGCGCTGGATGGTAGGCTTTGAAAACAGTCGCCATGCCGCCCTGACCGAGCTGTTCCATGATGCGATACGGACCGACTTGTTCACCAGGATTAAAGGACATGGTTCTCTCCAATATTGAGCAGGCTGCCTTAAGTCTACTCACTCCGGGGCAGGAATGCAACAGGCAAATTCAATTTATTATCGCTTGCAGGGTTTATTGTATGGGTAAAATGTCCTTATTCCGTCACTTGACCGTCCTGCAGGTTATTGACCTGATCGGCGGTTATCAGGATGTCGGTTCGCAGTTGATGATTTTGAGCAATTACAAAAACAATTTCGAAACGCTGGAGTTGTTCGCGGCGAAGGTCATGCCGAAGTTTGGATAAGAAGAGGAAAGAAGAAACCTGTCTTGTGTGAGGCGGGTCTTGCTTATAAGAATCTTGACGAAATCAAAAATATCGCTCAGTCAAATACTTTATATAATCTGGGTGTTCATCTCTGTAACGTGAAGACAATGTGCTTATCAGCTCTTGATAAGACCTCGAAAGGAAGTTGATTTTATCTGCTTTTACAGTTTCGGCAAATCGCTCAATTTCCTTTCGATGAAGGCTCCCTGCTTCGCCAAGAGTGTCATACCAAAGATAAAGCAACTTGAATCCATTTTTACCAACTTGAGACTTGAGCCCCAGGATGTGCTTGATCAATTGCGCTGCATGCAAATAGCGAAAACTATTGTCGTCAATACGTATTGAATTAGCCAGAGAATATGTGCTTGGGATTTCCGACCAAATTTCTTGGTTAAAATATTTTTCCTTCAAACCGCCGTGTTTAAACGAACTGTATGGTTCTGTAAATTTGCATTCAATGGCGAAACGTTTTACACTGGAGGATGCTTTGTTATGAATGACCACGTCTATGTTGGGCGGAATTTCAACAGGAACAATTTTGTATTTTTCCTCAAAAACGATTTTCTCGGAAACATTGTTTCCGCTTTGGCAAAAACCACAGGCGGCAGCAATTACGGATGCCTGATCAATATCCTGCCAATATTGAAAAACATTCACGCCTAATGCAGACGAAGAGTGCAATGCATGCATCTTGGGAAGTTTATCAGCCTCTCCCTTAAGTTCATTGCCGTCCCCTTTCTCAATTTGCTCTCGAACAAGTGATGATAGTGGACGAAAAAGATTTGGATTTAATTCCCGCGTATAGGCGCGCCGACCTTTCTCGTCTTTTCTACTATCGAGTTCGATACCGCGATTCAACGCCCATTGGATTTGTTTTTCAACAATGTAATTGTACGCATTCATTGATGGACGCCTCATTTTTTCTATCACATCGCCCACGCCAACACATCCCTTAATGGGATTGGATTCCCCTTCGTATGCTCCTCTTAATCGTCTTCTCCATCACCGTTCAGATCTCCTACCATACTTCATCGCCAACGGGCGCGCCTGCATCAACTTCAGAGCACAAATTCTCAGGGGTTACTTCTGCAAGTAATTCTTCCAAGGTAAGAACATCTTCCTTTTCGGTTTGATAGTTTCCCATTTTCAGCAATTCCTTTAAAAAATTATAGCATGAGTAGGCTACAACGCCCTCTCCAAAATCCCTGCCAGCTCCGCTTCAGTCAATACAATCGGGTTTCCTTTTGTACTGCTTGCCTTCAACGTCTTCTCCACCGCTTCGGGAAAACGTTCGCGCGTCATCCCAAGCGCCGAAAGCGATGGGATGTTCAACTCACTAACCAAATCGCTCACCCACTTCACGCTATCCTGTGCGGAAGCATTTCTATCTCCAGTAACGATTTGCGCGATCTCAACATATCTTTCAATGGCAATATGACCAGCATAACGCGACTGCAACGCCTTGAGATTCGCATCCATCACCAGCGGTAATAACCGCGCACAGATGACCCCATGCGGCGCGTGGAGCATCCCTCCCAGCGGCCCCGCGAAACCATGTACCGCGCCGAGCGCGGCGTTTGCCATAGCCAAGCCAGCGAACAGGCTCGCCAGTGACATCCCCTCACGCGCACCCTTATCCGCGCCGTCCTGATATACACGCCGCAGCGACTTCGCCGCGTGACAAATCCCTTCGCGGCAGATCGCGTCGGTCATCGGGTTGGACTTCACCGAAACAAACGGCTCGATCAACTGCGTCAACGCGTCCAGGCCTGAACTCGCCGTGATGGCAGGCGGTAAACCATACGTTAACTCAGGGTCAACGAGCGCGATGCGCGGCAACATCAACGCGCTTCGCAAGCTCACCTTCACCCCATGCTCCGGCGACTCGATCACCGCGTTGCGCGTCACCTCCGTGCCAGTGCCCGCGGTGGTCGGGATGGCAATATAAGGCAGCGGCGCGTTCGCCAGCACCTGTCCCCTGCCGATCACTTCGAGATAATCCAGTATATCGCCGTCATTCGTCGCGAGCGCTGCAATCGCCTTGCCCGTGTCCATCACGCTCCCGCCGCCGATGCCGATAACCGTATCGCAACCACGCGCGGCTTTCACGCCCTCGCGCACAACATCCACGGTCGGCTCGCCGTGCACCTCAAATTCGGTGATGTGGATGTCTCCTGCAGAGAGGATCTCCCTCACGCGCGGAATCGCGTCTGACGTTTTTCCACGCACCAAAAGCAGACGCTTCGCGCGCCCCTTGACCCTTCGACTACGCTCAGGGCGAACTTGGTCAGCCAACTCATTCACTTTTCCTGCCCCAAATATGATTTTGATTGCTGTGGCGAATTCAAAAGAAGACATGATTTACCTCAACAAAAAGTGGTCTCGATACGGCGGCGCTGGTCGAGTAGCCCGAAGGGCGTATCGAGACCCGCCGCCTACTCGATCACCATTACCATCCAACATCCTCAGGGAAAACATTCAAAAACTTCATTCCCTGCCTCGGCTCGGCCAACATATCCGCGACGGTATCGCGCCACTTTGCATAATGCGCGGTCTCTTTATGCGCGGCAGGGGCATCCGCCGACCGATATACTTCGACAAGAATGAAACGCGTCGGATCATCCGTTTGCTGGATCACGTCAAAGCGCGCAATCCCCACCTCTTTCACGCTATTCGACGCGTTCTCGATCGTCGCCTGCTTGAATGCCTCCACAAACTCTGGTTTGACATGCACGTGAACATGGACGATATTCATTCCATCTCTCCTTATAGTATTACTTGCGATTCCGTACCGCGATATTTATATCGCAACCCGTGCGATATAAATATCGCCTTACGTTATTTAGGCAGGCACCTACTTCCCTAGCGCCTCTTTCACAGCCGCATAGACATCCACGATGCCATAACCATAGGCGGCGTTCGGTGTGCCTTTCGTGAAACAACCAATGGATGTATTACCCGTGTAAGGCTGGGCGGTGTCAATGATGAGTTGTTCGGTGGCGTCAATATCGCCGATCAATTCGGGCACGGCAGACCAGATCAACGCGACTACGCCCACCACATGCGGCCCCGCCATCGAAGTGCCGCTGTTCGCGCCATAAGTTCCTTCCGGCAGTGATGAATAAATCTCCACGCCCGGCGCGACGATATCCGGCTTCATCCGCCCGGAACCATCCACAGTGACAGGCCCACGACTGCTGAACTCGGCCATGTCACCAAATTGGTTGATCGCTCCCACCGAGAAGACCGAGTCATATAGTGATAGCGGTGGTTCAACTGTACTGCAATTGGGGCCATCATTGCCGGTGGAAACCACAACAAAGATGCCTGCATCGCGCAAATGGTCTGCCGCAACCTTCAAAGCGTTCGGATCACAGCCTTCAATCGTGGGACATCCCCAGGAATTATTCAAGACATGCGCGGCCCTGGTCGGGTCACCATCTATGAACGGATCACCGCCATGTGGAAAGGGCGCCAGCATGAATTGCATACAATCAAGATACAAAGCCGGGTTGGCAAGGTTGCGATCCAAATTAACGCAACCGATCCACTGTGCTTCGGGGGCGACACCGATCCCATTATTGCCCAGGATCGTTCCCAGCGTGTGTGTACCGTGGCCGTTTTCATCATTCGGCGAAGTCGTGCCATCCCACGGATCGAACCAGTTGTAATCATCGCCCTGCGTCACACCGCGATACCGGTCATGAACGGCGGGATGTCCCCCGTCCACGCCGCTGTCAGACTGCCCCACCACAATGCCACCCCCGCGCACGCCAAACTCATCCCACACTTTGTCCGCGCCGATCATGGAGATATTCCATCGCACACCGCTGATACTGGGCACATATCCGGGTGATGGCTCATCCGGCGAAACGGCACGCAAGCGCGGGCTTGGTAAGACTCGGTCAACTTCCGAACGAGTCAACAAATACAGGCGCACGAGAGTCCCACCGCGCACCTCCATCGCATTCTCCAAATAATACGGCGTGTATTCCATATGAAACTTATCGAAAGTTTTTCGCAGTTCAGCCTGCGATTCATTCGCAAGTTGCGTTAGTTCCCGGTAAGCCGCCGTTAAACGCTCATCACGTTCTTTGATCTTCACAAGCTTTGAAAGGTCAGCCTGGTCTTTGAAGATGACAAACAGGCGGTCGCCATAATTTCCAGGATGGCCGAAGAAAAAGAATATCAGGATGGCGAAGGCCCACATTACCGCGCCGCCGACCCAGCCGACAGCACGCTTCGTTTCCGACCCTTGACCTGCTCCCGTTACCGCGTGCACGATCAATGCCGCGACGCCTGTGACCAAACCTGCCAGAATGACGATACCGCAGGCCTTCGTTGCGACTCCGCCAATATCGCCCAGCACTATGGTAAGTTCCGTGGGGTCAAAGAACGCCAATCCTGCAAAAGCCAATAGACCCGCAGCCACAGCAGAGGCAGCACGCGAAGGCATGAGCGCCGCGATGGCAAACGCGAACGGCGGAAGCACAGCCAGCAGGATCAATTGACTGCCATCATAGCCAAGCGCGGAGGCGAGCAAGGCGAGCACCGGCCCGATGCCCACTGCATCGAGCAGCACATTGCCGGTCGTTGCTTCCATCAAGCTGGCCGCCAGCACGCCAAATGCCAGTCCTGCCAGCAGACTTAGGAACACGTCACCGAATGAGCCGAAGGAGCCGTAAATAGCCAATGGCAGTACGCCAATCCCGGCCACGATAAGCCCGAAGCCGCTATTGCCCACATCAGCTTTCGCAAAGGTGCTCTTGCGAATCCGCATCACGATCAACGCCGCGACAATGCACAAGACCAACTGCGCCAGCGAACCGATCTGGTCATAATTTGGCCCGATGAGTCGTAAAAGCAAAGCCGGAAAAGCCATTACAGCTGCGCCGGTCCAACCCGCGTACACGGGTTTGAAACGGTCATCTTTTGTGAAGTACCATAAGGCCGCGCAGATGCCGGTCATCAAGAGCGCTTGTATCGCCAACCCGATTAGCCCGGACCATGCAAGATTACCCAGGCTCAACGATGCGATCGCGCTCTGTTCCATGGTCCACACGATGAAATGATAGAGCAGTAAACAGGCGGGCATCGGCAAGACAAAGAGCAGGAACAAAACCAGAGCGCCCGTCGTCCGGTTTTGCGTTTCGGTCACAGGGACTGTGGATGCTGTTTCGTTCATGACAGACTCCTTTTATTTTACCGGACGCGCCCAATCTGCAATGGCGCGAATATCATTGGGCGTCGTGCGGCAGCATCCGCCGATGCCGCGTGCACCAACTTCGTACCATTCCTTTGCCTGATCGGCAAAAGAATCACATACCGGCTTTCCATCCCAGTCATTGGATGACGCATTGTAAGTTTCGCCCGAGTTTGGATAAACCAGAATGGGCTTATCGGTGGCCTTCTTCGCCTCACGAATAAGCGACGAAACAAATTTCGGCGATGTACAGTTGACTCCCACCGCCGCCACTTGCGGACTCTGACTCACCAGCCGTACACAATCTTCGAATTTTTCCCCGTGACAAACATGCACATCATCGCGGCAGCTAAAGCTGATCCACGCGCTGGCATTCGGGAACTCCTTGAGCAATCGCATCAACGCCTGGGCCTCCACCAAACATGGAATGGTCTCACATGCCAGTATGTCCGCGTCTGTTTCGATCAAGGCCTTCATGCGCGGACGGTGAAAATCCATCAACTGCGTTTCGGTCAAACCGTAATCACCGCGATACTCTGAACCGTTGGCGAGATACGCGCCATACGGTCCCACCGACGCGGCCACGAACGGACGCGGCCTGCCAATGCGCTGCGTCTCATCCTTCCAAAATTCATCGCGCGCCTCAGCCGCCAGCCTGACAGAACTTTGGATCAATTCGATGGCTTCCTTCTCATTCAGCCCGCGCCGGGACAAGCGTTCGATGGTCGCCTGATAACTGGCTGTGATGGCACAGTCCGCGCCGGCTATGAAATAATCCAAATGGACTTGTCGGATCAGCTCCGGAGTTTCAAGCAAAATTTTCGCTGACCACAACTTGTCATTCAGTTTACATCCGCGGCGTTCAAGCTCAGTTGCCAGCGCACCATCCAAAATGACAGCGGGATATGATGCAAGAATATTTGAAATGGGATCCATTGACATCTCCTTCATTTTATATTTCTAATCAGCCGCGGATTCAACAATTGGCAATTCTTCCTTATGCGGCTGGACATTGAATATTTTAAATCCCCATTGTATTGCAGGACCGACCAGCAGGGCATAGATCAGTGTGCCGATACCCGCCGGGCCGTCCAATAGCCAGCCCGTTGTTACCACCGTCACTTCGATACAGCCGCGCGCCACACGGATGCTGACCCCGGTGGTGCGTTTGATCGCCAGCATCATGCTGTCGCGCGGCCCTGCGCCCGCATTCACACCGATATAGATGGCGCTGGCCAGGCCCATGAGAAAGATTGCCAGCAACAGCATCCCGATTTGAAGCGGCAGGTTATCCGTTTTCGACGGGATGATTGAAAGCCACATATCCTCCCATGGCCCAATCGAAAGGATATTCGCAAGTGTGCCCCAGCCCAGTTTCTCGCGCATGATCACCGCGCCCGAAAGTACAAGGAAACCCATCAACACGGTCATCGTGCCGATGGTGATGTGAAGTTTTTGCGCCAGCGCCACCTCCAATACAGCCCAGGCGCTCGTCCCCAGGTTGGCGCGGATCATCAATGTAATCGCCAGGCTAAAGAGAATGAAGCCGATCTCGATCACAAGCAAATCCCTGGGAAAGGTCTTCCAACGAACAGGTTTTAGCATCAAGTCTCCTTTTGGCTACTGATATTTGAAAAATTAATTTCCTTTTTTTATGCCGTTGCAACGCGTATTTTGCGGGTACTTTTCCCGACGACCGCGAAGCGTGCCTGTGGCAAGCAATCTCAAGACCCAATTTAGCCATGAATTTGATCGAACATAAGAGATTGCTTCGCAACGTGCGCTCGCAACGACATCTATTTGGCGGAAGTTATTAATTCAAAATTCAGTAAAGCGAAATGATACCACTTTAAATAATGGCGCTGTGATAGACTCTTGCCATGCTACAGATTTTAGAAACTCATCGTGATCAATTTACCATCAACACCGACCCGGCGCGCCTTGATATCAATGCCATCGCTGATATGCTCACGCGCGCCTACTGGGCCAAGGGACGCCCCCGCGAGCACACCGAGCGCGCCTTTGCCAATTCGCTGGTCTTCGGCGTCTACGAAGGTGGGCGGCAAATCGGTTTCGCCCGTGTCGTCAGCGATTATGCCATCTTTGCTTACCTGTGCGATGTGTTCATTCACGAAAAGTATCGCGGCCGCGGCCTGAGCAAGTGGTTAATGGAAACCATCCACGGCCACCCTGACCTGCAAGGCCTGCGTCGCTGGGCGCTCATTACCAGCGACGCGCACGGGCTGTATCAGCAATTCGGCTGGAGCCTGCTCGCGAACCCCGAACGCTGGATGGAAAAATTCAATGGCTAATTTGATCCTCAAACCCGGACGTGAAAAATCCGTGCTTCGCCGCCACCCGTGGATCTTTTCCGGCGCGGTGCAGCGGGTGGATGAGCCTTCGGCCGCCTCAGGCTCGACCGTTGACCTGCTCGCGTTTAATGGGCAGTTCCTGGCCCGCGCCGCATACAGCCCCATCTCCCAGATCCGCGCGCGTGTGTGGACGTTTGCAGACGAGTCGATAGATGCAGATTTCTTCCGCAAACGAATTCGCCAGGCAATTGTCAAACGCCAAACATTGAACATCATCCGTCACACAAATGCTTATCGTTTGATCCACGCCGAGTCAGATGGCATTCCCGGCCTGGTCGTGGACCGTTACGACGATGTGCTTGTCTTGCAGTCATTAACTGCCGGCTCGGAATTCTGGAAGGAAACTCTCGCGGATATTTTACTTGAAGAAACAGGCCTGCAAAAAATCTACGAACGTTCCGATGCCGATGTGCGCCAGTTGGAAGGCTTACCTCCCTGCACAGGTCCTCTACGTGGAGAAATTTACGATTTACGAATTACGATTTACGAATACGGCTTGAAATTCAATGTTGATATTGCAAACGGCCACAAGACCGGATTCTATCTCGATCAGCGTGATAACCGTCATCGCGTGGGTGAATTAGCCAAAGACCGCGATGTGTTGAATTGCTTTTGCTACACGGGTGGATTCACCGTCCACGCGCTGGCGGGTGAGGCGAAATCTGTCGTGTCGGTGGATTCATCAGCAGATGCGCTGGCCGGGGGGCAGGAAAATGTTCTGTTAAACGGTCAGCAGGCCGAGGGCGCGGAATGGGTCGAGGCGGATGTATTCCACTACTTGAGAAAGCTTCGGGATCAGAATCGTTCGTTCGATATGATCATCCTCGATCCCCCCAAGTTCGCACCTACAGCTGCGCAGGCCGGGAAGGCCGCGCGCGGCTATAAGGATATTAACCTGCTGGCGTTCAAGTTATTACGCCCGGGTGGAATCCTGGTGACATTCTCCTGTTCCGGCGGCGTGGACGCGGACTTATTCCAAAAAATTGTTGCCTCCGCCGCACTGGACGCGGGCGTGGAGGCGACAATCATCGAGCATCTTTCACAGGGAGCAGATCATCCTGTGTCATTGCATTTTCCTGAGGGCATGTATCTAAAAGGATTGGTCTGCCTGAAGGATTAGTATGTCACTGCGAGCCCCGAAGGGAGCGAAGCAGTCTCCTGTTGCGAGGGGATTGCTTCGGGACCCCGTAAAATCATCGGGGCAGGCGAGCACCCTCGCAATGACATACTCGCAGTGACGTTACTTGACGATCTTTTCAAACGCATCCACGACCTGGGGATCAAAATACTTGCCGCGTTGTTCGTGAATATAGGTGAGCGCTTTCTTTTTTGTCCACTTCTTGCGATAGGGACGGTCACTGGTGAGGGCATCCCACACATCCACGACGGCAAAGAAACGCGCCGTCAGCGGAATCTGCTGGCCTTTCAGTCCTTGAGGATAGCCCGTGCCGTCCCATTTTTCGTGATGGCTATAAGGGATATCCAGCGCGTCACGTAAATAAGCGATGGGCATCAGCAGATCGCGCGCAAGCTGGGGATGCGTGCGCATGATGACCCACTCTTCATCGGTCAATTTATCGGGCTTAAGCAGGATGTGGTCTGGAATGCCCATCTTGCCAATATCATGCAGTAATGCGCCGCGCCGAATGTTGAGCATTCCCTGGTCTTTTATACCCATGGTTTTTGCGATAGCCTCGGTCAAATCGGCGACTCGCTCAGTATGGCCTTCGGTCTCTCTATCGCGCAGGTCAAGCGCGTGCGACCAGCCTTCGATGGTGGCATTATAGGCAAGGATGAGATCCATATTGGCGCGTTGCAGGTTCTCGAAGAGTTGGGTATTGTCAATCGTGATGGCGGCCTGACCGGCAAGCGCTTCGAGAAATTCAAGCCACTCAGCGTCAGGTGTGAATGCCGTGCGGCGGTAGACTTCCAGCACGCCCCTTACTTCTCCTTTAACGATCAAAGGCACGCACCAGTATGCAGAAAAATCCTCCTCTTTCCAGAGTTTTCCAAACTGCGAATGTTGCCCGGCGGTCTCGATGTCAGACACTGTAATGGTACGATGTTCCATGACGGCGCGCCCGGCAAAGCTCTCGCTCACGGTGACGCTTTCGAGCAGGCGCGTGCGAAGACCACGACTGGCGGCAATTTCCAATAGGTTTGAACCGGAGTGGAGCAGAAGCACATCCGCGGCATCCACACCCAATTGAGGCAGGGCATGAGTCAATATAATGTTAAGTGTCAGGCGCATATCGAGACTGCTGGCAATGGCCTGGTCCACGGCACGCAGGGCCTGCAAGTGTTCGAGGCGATGGACGGTCTCTTCATGCAAGCGCGCCGAGTGGATGACTCCGGCAGCTTGCGAGGCGAAGAGCGAGAGCAGGCGTTCGTCAGCATCCGTAAAGACCCGTTCGGAACTGCCCATTTCGTTGGCTGTCAGCACACCGATCAACTCACCGCCGTAGAGCATCGGCACTTCCAGAACGGCCCGGGTAAGTGAGCTATCGTATTTCGGGGAACGCCCCTCCCAGGCAGAGTAATTTTCCACGCGCAGGGGCTGGCGGGTCTTCGCAACGCGTCCGGCCATGCCCTCGCCAAATCGCAGGCGCGTCCCGATAGGCAGGTAATGCGCGGTGTCAATCATGACTTCCATATCGCCGCGCGCCTCGTCATACAGGTAAATGCCGCTGGATTCTGCGCCAAGCAGAGCGCGGGCATGTTCCACGATTGTTTTTAACAGGGTGACCAGTTCGTTTTCCGCAGAGAGCGTCTGGCTAGTTTCGTAAAGCGCTTCGAATTCCTGCGCGCGGCGCGCGGTCTCGTCGAATAATCGCATGCGGTGCAGGGCGCTGCCGGTCATTTCGGCGAGTGTGCTCAACAGGCGGATCTCATCCCTATTGAGTTCACGCTCGCTCGGCACAGAGACGACCAATACTCCCAACGTTTGCTGTGCAGTGCGAATGGGCAGACAGGCGCCGCCCCAGCCGGGCGGGACTTGGTCACGCGACTCGGCGCGCACCATAGGATCGCTGGCGAACTCGCGCGAGACATAGATTTCGCCGCTGGTGATTACCCTGCCCGAAATCCCCTCATCACTGTTCTGCGGCGACTCAATCACTTGAGCAGGCCAGCCGCGCACAACCTTTTTTTGCAAAATGTCATTGGCTTCATCCCACAATTCGATGGAGCCATGCGAGGTATTCAATATATCCAAAGCCTCGTCCAGCACGATGGCCAGCATTTCATCCTGCTTTGAGACGACGCGCAAGATGAGCGAGATTCGGTTAAGCGTTTCCAATTCCATCGCGTGCTGGCAGGTCATTTCGAACAAGCGGGCGTTTTCAAACGCACTGGCGGCTTGATTTGCGAGTGTGGCTACGAGTCGTTCATCGGCCTCGCTGAAAGCATTTGGTTGTTCGCTTTCAGTGCCGATCACTCCAATCACGCGTTCGCCCAATTTCATCGGGACGTAAAGGCCGGAACGTATTCCGGGGTAGGCTTCAATATAGCGCGGATCATTGCTCACATCACCAGAGCGCACAGGCTGCCCATGCTTAATGACCCAACCGCTCATTCCCTGGTCTGAACGAGTTATCAAAGTTTGGAAGTGCTCTACCATCTCATGCCGCTCCATCTCACCCATCAAACCCGGTCGATTAAAGTCCAGCAATTCCAGGCTGTCATCCTGCGGGTGATACAAGCGGATTCTTGTATGCTGCCAGCCTAATTTTTCCTTCAACAGTTCAAGGATCTTTTGTCCGATCTCTTTCGGGTTTAATAACTGGCTGAGCGCCAAACCACTTTCGTAGAGCGTCTCCAGATCCATCACACGCTGGCGGGTCACATAGAACAAGCGGGCGTTTTCCACTGCGACTGCGGCGTGATTGGCAAACAGCGTCAGTAAGTTCAGTTCCTCCTGGGTGAATTTTTGTGAAGTATCATCACGTAATAAATGGATCACCCCGGTGACGTTACCCTGCCAGAGCATAGGCGCGCTCATCACAGCCTGGAAAGGCTGTTCAGGCTCATACACGCTGGCCCTGTTTGGCCAACTGCGGTAATCGTCAATAATTATGGGCTTTCCTGTTTCAGCCACATAACCGGCCGCTCCGACGCCGTAATCAAGCAGTGTGCCTGTGAAATCCTGCTTTGTTTTGTAACTGACCAGGCACCGCACCCGGCAATGCTCCGGTTCGGTCAAATACAAGCCGCCGCTTGAGGCGCCGAGCAGGTTGGCGGCACGTTCCACGATAAGATTCAACAATTCCAGCAAGGGGTGAGGGGAAGATATATCAAGCACCGTTGCTTGAAGAGTGGTCAACTCTTCGGCGCGGCGCGCGGTCTCGTCGAATAATCGCATGCGGTGCATGGCGCCGCCGGTCATTTCGGCGAGTGTGCTCAACAGGCGCATCTCATCTTTATTGAGTTCACGCTCGCTCGGCACAGAGACGATCATTACTCCCAACGTTTGCTGTGTGGTACGGATGGGCAGGCAGGCGCCGCCCCAGCCGGGCGGGATTTGACTGCGTGACGCGGCGCGCGTCTCAGGGTTGCTGGCAAACTCGCGGGAGATGTAAGTCTCACCGCTGGTAAATACTTTGCCTGTAATCCCTTCGCCGCTGTTGTGTGGCAGCTCAGTCACTTGAGCGGTCCAGCCGCGCAATATGGTTTTGTCCAGATTGTCCGTGGTCTTGTTGTATAGTTGGATGGAACCATGTGAGGTATTCAATATAGCCAAAGCCTCGTCCAGCACGATAGACAGCATTTCATCCTGCTTTGAAACGGCGCGCAAGACAAGCGAGATACGGTTAAGCGTTTCCAGTTCCATCGCGCGCTGGCGGGTTTCCTCGAACAAGCGTGCGTTTTCAAACGCACTGGCGGCTTGATTGGCAAGTGTGATTACGAGTTGTTCATCGGCTTCGCTGAATGCATCTGGTTGTTCGCTTTCGATGCTGATCACTCCAATCATGCGTTCACCCAATTTCATCGGAACGTAAAGACCGGAACGTATACCGGGGAAGCTTTTTGCATAACGCGGATCATGGCTCACGTCGCTACTGCGAACGGTCTGTGAGTTTTGGATTGCCCAGCCACTTAGTCCTTCGCCAGACTTGGTGATGCGCGTTTCAAGGTGTTCTTGAACTGCGAGACGTTCTTTTTCGTTCTTCACCCCCAGATAGTTGAATGCCAGCAATTCCAGGCTTTCATCCTGAGGGTGATACAGGCGGATTGTCGTATAATGCCAGTTTAGTTTTTCTTTCAACAGTTCAAGAATTTTTTGCCCGATCTCTTTCGGGTCCAGTAACTGGCTGAGCGCTAAACCGCTTTCGTAGAGCAATTCCAGTTCTGTGACGCGCTGACGTATGTCTTGTTCCGCCTGCTTGCGGAGGGTGATATCTTGAACCGTTCCGCTAAGGACGGATGGATGGCCGGTCTCGTCAAGAATGAGCTCCCCAGCCTCCGCCCATACCACATGCTCTGATCCGTCAGGCCAGATGATTCGATATTCCAGCGGAATTGGTTTCGTTTCGTTGATAACCGAGAGGTTGGATTGTTCAACTTTATAACGATCATCCGGGTGGATCGATCGTGCGATCACATCGGATATTACGCCAGAGAAAGTTTCCTTGTTGATCCCGAAGATATGATACATTTCATCTGACCATTCGAGTTCGTTGGTTTTGATGTTCCACATCCAACTGCCTGTGTGTGCAAAGTGCTGGGCCTTTTTTAAATTTGATTCTGATTTGCGCAGCGCTTCTTCGGCCCGCACCCGCTCGGTGATGTCTTCAACGGAGCCTTCGAAATACAGTATCTCTCCGTTACTGTCACGGACGACTTTGGCATTCTCACGTACGAAGATAACCGTGCCGTCTATTCTCTTCCCATACGCCTCAAAGCCTTTTACCTCCCCCTTTCTTTCCATGAGTTGAAGAAACTCACTGCGCGGATATCCGGTTACAACACTATCTCCATCCTTATTGCGTTGCATCAATTCATCAACGGATTCACATCCGAGCATGCGGGCAAATGTTGTGTTGGCTAATAGAATATGTTCATCCGGTGTTGTGCGGTAGAGCCCAATTGCGGCGTTCTCGAATACACTGCGGAAGCGCTCCTCGCTCTCGCGCAAAGATTCTTGCGCCTGTACCCGCTCGGTAATATCAAACGAGACGTTTGCCAGGTAGAGCGATGCTCCAGTTTTCACATCCTTAATCATAAAGGTCATGGCGTGCACATAGGTCAAGGCATTGGTCTGGATGTTGAGGTATTGCAGATCGCCCTCCCAGTGACCGTTCTCCATGAGGGCCGGCAGGAGTTCACTTTGTACCATCCCCTGCCATTGTCCGGGGATGACCTCCATGATGGTGTGTTGACCCACCTCGGCGGGATTGATACCCAGCATTCTGGAACCGGCTTCGTTGAGGAAGATCATCCTGCCGTCGAGGGTGGCCAGGTTGACCAGTTCGGACGAGTACTGGACAACAGTTGCAAGTTTCTGCAATTCATCCGCCGCCCGCTTGCGCCCACTGACATCACGCGCCACCCACAGCGTGCTGTCCTTGTCCATCGGCGAGATGGATGTTTCAAACCACACGGTTCGGTCGCCAATCAGAAGCTCGTATTCGATCTGGGTGGTTTGTTTTGTATCCAATACCTGCTGGAGCGTGCCGATAAAGATCTCAGCCTGTTCAGCGGGGAAGACATCCCGCAGATTCTTGCCGAGCAGTTCCGCCGGTGGTTTGACCAGTAAGCCGGGGTTGGTGGGGGCGATCTTCAGATACGTGCCGTCACGGTCAATGACCAGCACCACATCCTGCATGGATGCGAACAGGGCGCGCAGTTCAGCCTCGGAGGCGGCAAGAGCTTTTTGTGCTTGCACCCGCTCGGTGACGTCGCGCATCATTCCCTCGTGGAATACTATTCCTCCCTGCTCGTCGTATGTGTAGTTTCCGCGGTCTTCAACCCATATTTCAGATCCATCTTTACGGCGCAGCCGGTAAACATCTGTTTCTCCATGCCCGGTATCTATTATGTGAGTGCCTCTTTCTTTAGGGTCAAAGTAGAGTTCATTTTTGATATCCATTTCCAGCATTTCTTCCCTGCTGGAATATCCAAACATCTTAACCATGGCCGGGTTGACGTCGACAAACTTTCCCGCGTGTGTACTGCGGTACATACCATCCAGCATGCGATCAAACAATGAACGGTAACGTTCCTCAGATTCGCGCAGCGCTTCTTGCACCTGCACCCGCGCGGTGATGTCGCGTGCGAATTCATTAACATACTCTTGTTCGCCAAATTTAATGTAGTTTGATGTGAGTTCTACCGGAAACTCAGAGCCGTCCTTACGACGATGCACAGACTCGGCAGTTAAAACTTTTTTATCCCTTAGTACATGCCAGAGTTCAGCCCATTGTTGAGCAGTCACGGTCGGATTGATATCGAAGACTCGCAGTTGTAACAATTCGTCCCGGCTATATCCCAGGGCTTTACATCCAGCATCATTCACATAGATGAACCACCCTTCCCTGTCCATCCAATACACGCCGTCGGAAGCAGCATCAATTGAATCTTTGATGAGTTCAAAGCGCTCCTCCGCCCGCTTGCGCTCCCGCCGTATCTTGGCCTGATCCAGTTCACGCTCCACCGCCGGGACAAGCCGCGCCAGATCGCCCTTGACCAGGTAATCGTGCGCGCCAGCCTTCATCATCGCCACCGCGGTCTCTTCGCCGATGGTGCCGGATACCACAATGAAAGGAATATCGCGTCCCGTCTCTTGAAGCAGTTTGAGCGCGGCGCGTCCATCGAACTGCGGCAGTTTGTAGTCCGAAATGACAATATCCCAGGCGTGCTTTTCCAGAGCAAGACGCATTTGCTCGGCAGTCTCGACCTGCTCATAAACAAGTTCATAGCCCGCCTTTTTCAACAAGCGCACAATGAGTTGTGCGTCGCTTTCCATGTCTTCCACGATTAGAACAGCAAGTGCTTTGATTGGTTTGTTCATATGAACTCACTTTGTTATTAGACCTCTTGCGAAAGTCTTTTTTGCCACAGAGAGCGCAGAGAAAATGAGTTTAAGAGCCTTATCTCAAAGGTCTCTGTGCGCTCTGTGGCTGTATTAAACTCACTTATGCAAGAGGTC
>Ga0315273_10001035_pt1 | contig 30769 bp, 31 predicted proteins | sample YL17G02_0_MG_FD_205753 | JGI IMG/M metagenome (GOLD analysis project Ga0315273, IMG submission 205753) | Sediment microbial communities from Yellowstone Lake, YNP, Wyoming, USA - YL17G02_0 | ecosystem: Environmental > Aquatic > Freshwater > Lake > Sediment | place: USA: Wyoming | collected... | reverse complement strand
GAGGCTTTGCAGCGTGAACTCAAGACTGGAGGAGCCGCCCGCCCGCTGGCGAAAGCGGCATAAACAACGATGAGCCGTTCAAACTTCAACTAACTTTGGGATTGACCCTCCCGAGCTGCGCGGGGGGGATGATCGTAGCCATACAGTGACTTGAGCTCTTCGGTTGTGATGTGGCCGTGCTTGAGGAGGTGGTCAATCACGACTCGTGGTCGTTTTGCCGTGACCTTCTTGCAGAGCTTGATAAATTCCTTGGGGAGCTTGGGTCTGGTCATGCTCTTGCCCCTAACAGGCACATCTGCTCGCTGCGCGTGAAGTGGTAGATCATTCTCGGTTTGCTGAGTTCTTCTGCTAGCACCGGCGAGAGATAAAGAGACTCAACGGTATCATCGTCTCGGCCAAGAAGTGTTGCCTGCGAGGAGCGTCCCGCATCGAGTTCGATGTGCGTGAGGCTCAAATGGCTCGGCAGCTTGATACCGTGAACTTTCTTGCCTGTTCGTCCGTCATAGCTGACTATATATCTGATTCCTCGGTCATTGAGCTTTTCAAGGATCTCAACGAACTCACAGAACTGAACGCTTGCCAAGTATCGTGTGTCTCTGTTTCCGCAAACGCCCTGGTATGGCGGGTCCATGTACACCAAATCCGTCTTTGTGGCTTGCAGGATAACATCTCGGTAGTTCTTGGAGGAGAACCTTGTTTTCCCCTTCAGCAGGAAGGACGCCCCCATTATGTGTTCGCGCATTGTGGCAGGAGTTGCTCCTCGCCGTCGGTTGTCGGGACTCTGGTTGAATGCACCGTTGGCATTGTAGCGCACTGACGCTTTGACACAACGGGCAAGCAGGTAGAGGAAATAATCGGGTCTGCCCGATAGATTGAACTCGTCGCGAATCTTGCGGTAGTACGACCTGGGATCATCCAGCTGTTCACGCCAAAGGGTCTCGTATTCCCTGGCGAGCTTCTCAGGAGCGTTCACGATGGCGCGTAAGAGGTCAACGAGGGGCTTATTTAAGTCATTGAGGTGAAAGTACTTGGCCCGCTTGTGCGCGGCGGCGGCAAGGGAAATCGCGGCAGACCCAGCAAAGGGCTCGTGCAACGTGTCCACCTTTGCGGGAAAGTATCGCAAGATGTCGGTCGCAAGGTTCCGCTTGCTACCCTGATACGGGATTGGATGAGGAACATTCATGCCTTGAGTATATCCATTGAGCGATCCGCCTTCAATCATATTCCGCTCGCCAAACACAGCGAGCACTGACCCGCATGGCACTCCAAATTCCATTACGATTGCACGGGTTACAACGCAGCAACCTTCTGCGGGAAAGCCCTAATTCCCGCTCACACCTTCCGCTTCCACCGCGTGCCGGACGCCGTGTCTTCGAGGATCACGCCCTTGGCGGCGAGTTCGGCGCGGATTTCGTCGGAGCGCGCCCATTGCTTGTTGGCGCGCGCTTGCTCGCGATCGCGGATCAGGCGTTCGATCTCGGCGTCGTCGGAGGCGGGCTCGGCTTTCTCTTCGATCACGCCGAGCACGCGATCCAAGTCGCCAAGGAGGGTTAGAGCATTGGAGGCATCCGCGTGATCCAGCGCTCCGGCGTCGATGCGGCGATTGGCATCCCGCAGGAAGTCGAAGAGGACGCCCAAGGCAGCGGAGGTGTTCAAGTCATCATCGAGGCTGCTTTCGAAACCGGCCCTTGTCTCCGACACCAAGTCGGTGAAGTCCGAATGCCCGTTCCCGGCGGTCGTGATCTCGGTCAAGCGCTGACGGAAGTCGCGGAGGCGCGCGATGGCCGCGCGGGCTGCATCGAGGCCCTCGAATGTGAAGTTGAGCTGCTGGCGGTAGTGTGTGGACAGAAGCAGATAGCGCACCGCCACGGCGGGTATTCCCTGCTTTGTCAAGTCGCGAAGGGTGTAGAAATTCCCGAGCGACTTGGCCATTCTTCGCCCCTCGACAATCAGATGCTCGGCGTGGAGCCAGTACTTGACGAACGGCTCGCCCGTCGCCGCTTCCGATTGCGCGATTTCGTTTTCGTGATGCGGGAAGATGTTGTCGACACCGCCCGTGTGGATGTCGAAAGGCCGCCCAAGATACTTCATCGACATGGCGGAGCATTCGATGTGCCAGCCGGGGCGGCCCCGCCCGAGTGACGTATCCCAGAACACGCTGCCATCGTCAGGGTCCCATGCCTTCCAGAGGACAAAGTCCGCGACCGCGTCCTTTTCGTATTCATCGGAATCGACGCGCGCACCGACTTTGAGCTCGGCGAGGTTCATGTGGGAGAGCTCACCGTACTTGGGGAAGGACGAGATGCGGAAATAGATCGAGTCGTCATCCGCCTTGTACGCGTGGCCGCGCGCGAGAAGCTGCTGGGTGAGTTCGACCATCTCGGGAATATGATGCGTGGCCGAAGGATAGTGCTCGGCGCGCTCGAACCTCAACGAGTCGAGATCCTCGAAGAATGCGGCCCGGAACGGGGCGGTATATTCGTCGAGCGGAATGCCCTGCGCGTTGCATCCGCGAATCGTCTTGTCGTCGATGTCGGTGATGTTCATCACCTGCGTGACCTTGTAACCGCGATACTTGAGGTAGCGCCGCAGGAGATCCTCAAACAGGAATGTCCGAAAATTCCCGATGTGCGCCAGGCCATAGATCGTGGGTCCGCAAGTGTACATGCGAACCTCGCCCGGCCGCAACGGCACGAAATCCACCAGCGCGCGCCGGCCGGTGTCGAAGAAACGAATACTCACTTCTTCCCTGCCTTGCGTTTCGGTTTGTCCACGGGAGACGGCCCAAGGCCGGTCAATCCCGCAACGGTCTTCTGGTCGAGTTGCTTGAGGACGGCGTTCGCCAGCTTCAGAGTGGCATCGTAATCGGAACGGGCGAATATAGAGTTGTGCGAGTGGATGTAGCGTACCGCAGGACCGATGGAAACCGACGGGACTCCTGAGCGCGACATGTGCACACGCCCGGCGTCGGTGGCGCCGCGCTCCATCGACGACAGGTGAAACTTGATCTTGTTGCGCTCGGCCGTATCGATCACCAGATGCAGCAGAGCCTTGTTCGGAATCATGCCGGCATCGTACACAGCGATTGACACCCCGGCACCGAGCCGTTCTTCGGCGCCGCTCTCCAACCCAGGCGTGTCTCTGGCAATGCCGACATCCAGAATGAGCGCGGCATCAGGCTGGACGGCCCACGCCGAGGTTGCCGCACCGCGCAGACCGACCTCTTCCTGCACACTCCCGACGCCGATCACTGTGCCGGGCAGGGTATTCGGCTTGGTCGCGTTGAGGACATCGCAGACGAGGGCACAGGCGATGCGATTGTCAAAGGCTTTGGCCAGGTAGAGCTTTCTGTTGCCCATAATCTGGAAATCGGAAATCGGCGTGACAAAATCACCTTTGCGGACCCCGAATTTCTTGACCACATCAAAACTATCCATCGCCCCGACGTCGATGTACATCGCCTTGGGCTCGATGACCTTCTTGCGGTCCTCGTCGGCAAGCAGATGGGGCGGTGTTGAGCCGAAGATCCCGATCAGCGGCCCCTTGCGGGTCTGGATCAGTACACGATGGGCAAGCATCACATGTCCCCACCATCCACCCAGCGGCAGGACCTTGATGAACCCCTCCTTAGTGATCTCGCGCACCACGAAACCGACTTCGTCCAGATGCGCCCCAACCATAACCCGAGGGCTGAGGGACTTGCCGGGGATCTCGGCAATCAGGGATCCGAGCCGGTCGGTGGTGACTTTCGCGTAGGACGGCAGATTGGCCGCCATGATGGCGCGCACCTCGGACTCATTGCCCGGGGCGCCGTGCGCCTCTGTCAGTGATTTGAGCAGCAGTTCAGTTTTGTCCACAAACCCCTCCAAGTTCTTGGTTCAAACAGTGCATCTGGCCCGGCAGCCCAGAGCGGAAGACGATATGATAGGATATGGAGGATTCGGACTCAAGTGCGTTTAGAGCCTCTAACAGAATGAGCACGCATACCGATGAACCCAAACACTTGACCCAGGCGCGGACGGGAGGGCGAGGCTCCTGCCGAGCCTTCCTCCGCGGGGCGAAAAAGAGGCTCGGCGGGAGCCTCGCCCTCCCATCGCTGGGAGGTCAGCGGTCGTTTTGTTAGACGGTCTTAGCAGTTCGAACCCGCTCTCTCGCATCGCGGCGCAAGGGCAGCAGGCTCAGCATGTCCGCTAACTGGGCGATCTCGGCTGACTGAGTCAGCCCAGGCTCGTAGCGCCGCAGCGCACGCCGGACGAGGACAGCGGTCATCCCCAGCGACTGGGGACCCAGAACATCTTCCTTCTGCCGGTCGCCGACATAGAGGGAGCGCTTGAGCGGCACACCCAGACGCGAGGCGATGAGACGAAACGGCGCCGGGTGGGGCTTGCGGTAGATGCCGGTCGATGTGAACACGAGAGCATCAAAATAGGGACGCAGCCTGAAATGCCTGAGCTCCTCCAAGTGATCGCGCGCGCGAAAGCAGGTGTTGGACAACAGGCCAATCTTGTATCCGGCTTCTTTCAGAGTGCGCAAGACCAACGGTGCGTCCGGGTACATGGTGACCGCGCGCCGAATCGGCGCGTAGTATGCGTCGCACAGTGTCGTCAGGTCGCCGGGATGCAGGTCGATCCCAAACGACCGTGCCTGATCGCGCAGAAGTTCCCCAATCCGGTATTCGCGCATGGCCAGCGCTATGCGTTTGCGACGACGGTTGAGCAGTGCATCAAACCGCTGCCAGAAGACTTCGACATCGGGTGGACGATGACCCAGCCGGATCAGGCGGCGGTGGACATCATCCAGGCAGAAACGATAGAGAACGGGCCAGGGGATGTTCTCGAATTCCAGCAGGGTGCTGCCCATGTCGAAGATGATGGCCGCGAACTGTCCGCCACCGTTCGGGGTGAGGAGGCGGGAGCGCGACGAACCAGGGCGGGCGGGCGTGGCGGCTTCGATTTCGTTCATAGGATGGATCCGTAGGGGCACGGCTTGCCGTGCCCGTCTTGGCTGCGGTCAGGCCCGGCGAACCGGGCACGGCAAGCCGTGCCCCTACGCCGAAGCGCATCTCCGCAGACAGGCGCAGGCATTCTCGACGGTATTCTCAATGCCGCCCCTGCGGCTCCATCGCCAGGTGGCAGATTCGCCGCAAGAGTTCCGGGAACTCGATTCCTGCTGTACGCGCCGCCTTGGGAACCAGGGAGAGATTTGTCATCCCGGGCAGTGTGTTGACTTCGAGGCAGAAGAAGCGGCCATCCTTTGACATGCGGAAATCGGCTCGTGCATACCCACGGCATCCCAAGGCTCTGAACGTCTCCAGCCCAAGCTGCTGAACCTCGGACGCTTGCGCGGGGGACAGATCGGCGGGACAGATGTATTCAGTGCGACCGGATGTGTACTTGCACTCGTAATCGTAGACCTCGTGCGTCGGGATGATCTCTACAACAGGCAACGCCTGATCGCCGAGAACGCCGACCGTAAGCTCCCGGCCGGCAATGAATTCCTCGATCAGAACTGTCTGGTCCCACTGGAATGCATCGTTGAGAGCCTCTTTCCACTGCGTTTCGTCGCGAACAAGTGAAAGCCCTACGGTGGATCCCTGTGAACTGGGTTTGACAATGACGGGCAAACCCAGCGTGCGGCGGACCTCGTCGAAGGGTGGGATGGTGCCCGGCTCGGCAACCAGCCAGCGCGGCGTCGGGATTCTCTCGGCAACGAAGATGCGTTTTGCGGCGTGCTTGTCCATAGCCAAAGCCGAGGCCACCATACCGGAGCCGGTGTAGCGAACCCCGCACAGATCAAGGAGCGCTTGCAAGCGGCCATTCTCCCCATCGCCGCCATGCAGGGCGATGAAGACTAGGTCGACCGACTTGAGATCGACCATCGCCAGATCCTGCGGTGTCAGCGCTGTTCCCAACGGACTGCCGTTCGTCACCAGAGTGGACCGATCCGGAGGATCGGTGTCTATCGCGGCGGATTGCGAAGACGGGCTCCACGGAATGGCCCGAGGCGATGCAACCGGGTCAAAAGTCAGGACCTGGAAGCCCGCGTCGTGGAGACCACGGCTGACAGCCGCACCGGTGGCCAGGGACACATCACGTTCGGAGGAACGGCCTCCGGCCAGGACCAGAACTTTCAAAGCGGCAGGGTTGTTCATGGTTGAGTCGGTCGAGGATTCAGTCATCATTGCCGTTCGCACCACGGTTCCTCTCTCTCAGATTCCGTTGGATGCCCAGGTGATCTATTCTGGGGGAGGGCGAGGCTCCGGCCGAGCCTTCTCTCGCCCGCCCGCTGATGGCGGTATTCATGGTCCCAGCCCGTCGTGCACGGGAAAATGGCTCGGCAGTCCGCCGCGGCGGATCGCCCTCCCGAATAGAGATCTCACATTCGCTCTGTCCCATCCGGTGAGGGGTTCCTTTCAAAACGCCGCGCCAAATATCCTCTCACAGACAATCGTTCGCCGCTGTCCATCCGTCATTTCCTCCGGCGGAGAAACAGAACGGCCCAGACCAATATGCTGCATGAAGCCACGGCCCAAAAGACCAGATTGTAGGTATCCCAGATGCGTGAGACGTGATCCCAATTGGCCCCCAGGGACAAGGCCGCGGTGGCAAGCAGACCGTTCCAGATCACCACTGAGAGGGCACCGAGAACGAGGGCGCGGGTTCGGGGATAAAGACTGATGCCCGCAACCAGAGGGACAGCAGAGCGCACCCCTGTGAAAAAGCGGCCGAAGACGATGACCCATCCGCCCCAATGCGCGAACCATCGTTCGACCTGCGCCAGCGTCGCGGCCGACCAGAACCCTGATGTACGCCGACCGAAGAGATCGCGCCCCTTGGCCCACCCCAGCCAGTACAGAGACGCGAAGCCGATGACACCACCGAGGCAGGTAGCCACGACGACACTCACTACGGACAAGTCTCCTGCTGAAATCGAGACCAGCCCGATGAAGTAGAAAGCATCGCCGGGAAATGGGGGGAACCACATCTCGGTGACCGCCGCAATGAGGAAGATACCGAAGGTCCACCACAACGACTGGACGGACCAGAACCGGACAAACCAATCGAGTACATCACTGGCCACTATGGCTGGCTCCGCTTCACAGGGCTGATTGTCACAACCGCTTGCGCTGCGATTCCCTCACCCCGTCCCACGAATCCCATTCCTTCGGTGGTCGTGGCCTTGACCGAAACCCTGCCGGGATTGATGCCCAAGTCGGCTGCGATTGTCTGACACATGTCTGTAATGTATGGGGCCAGTCGCGGCGCTTCCGCCATGACTGTGGCGTCCACTTGGGCCGGAACAAAACCCGCCCTACGTACGAGACGGACAGTTTCGCGGACAAGTTCGCGAGAGTCGCAACCCTTATAGCGCGGGTCACCGGGGGGAAAATAGTGGCCAATGTCTCGCAGGGCAGCCGCACCCAGCAGTGCGTCGCAGACCGCATGAAGGAGCGCATCACCGTCAGAATGTCCGATCAGACCTCCGCTATCGGCCAGCTTGACTCCCCCGAGCATCAGGGGACCGGGTCCTCCCAAACGGTGCGCATCGAAACCGAAACCAACGCGCAGAGGCAGGGGCGGGGTCAGGGTATCAGTCAGACGCTCGGAGAGCATCCAGTCGGCGGCAGTTGTGATCTTGAAGTTCTCCGGTGTAGACGCAACTACCTCGACTGCGCCACCGGCTCGGCGTACCAGTTCGGCGTCGTCGGTGGCGTCTATTCCTTCTCGTTCCCCCAGCGCGTGCGCTTCGCGCAGCAACCCGGCACGAAAGACCTGCGGCGTCTGAGCCGCCCACAGACCGCCGCGGTCGACTGTCTCCAGCGTCATGCCGCTGACCCGCTTGAGCGTATCGCTCACAGGAACCGCCAGCACGGCTCCACCAGAACGGCCGGCGGCGCTTACCAGATCATCCCACTTTTCGATGGGCCAGAAGGGACGTGCGGCGTCATGGACAGCGATGAGCTCAGCAGTTGAAGGGACCTCTCTCAGCACGTTACGCACTGAGGCCATCCGGCTCGCGCCGCCAGCCACAATAACCATCGGCACTGGGCACCGGCTGACAATCTTCTGTGCAGCCGTCTGGTACGCGACGTCAACGGCAACACCGATCCATTCGACGGTGTACCGCTGGCCGGCACCGCGCATGGAATCTGGGCAGAAGGATCGCCAAGCGCGTTCGACCAGAGTCTGGCCACCCAATTGCCGCCACGGCTTTGGCACTTCGCCGCTCAGCCGTTCGCCGCTGCCCGCAGCCGCGATGATCACTGCGATGCGTGGATATATCTGAGAATCCATCGGGTGATTCCCTGTGGCATGGGGCGGGTGTAATTGATTCGCAGTCATTGATTCGAAATTCCGGTGTAACTGGGTGGCCCACCAGGAGCGAGTCCCGTTTTGCGGGACGACGCGGATGGTGGGGGGGCGCAAGTCACGCGGGGAACCCACCATCCATCCAGTCCGCTTGAGGCGGACAGGATTCCTGGTGGGCCACCTGACTTCGGTAGTTGGATTGATGGCCTCTGCAAAACCATCATGCGCCCGATGCCCTTCATCAGCGTCAGGGCGGGTCTGAGACCCGCCCCTACAGTCCGGGCAAGCTCATACCAGCAAACTGAGAGATTCGGTTGGTGGTCGCGCATCGTCCTCAGTCAGATAATCAGCATCGCGTCACCGTAGCTGTAGAAACGATACCCTTCCTCGATAGCCTCTCGGTATGCTCGCATGACCGGATCCAGACCTGCGAATGCAGCCACCAAAGCCAAAAGCGACGAGCGCGGCAAGTGGAAGTTGGTGATGAGGCCATCGATGGCCCGGAACTGGTGACCCGGCTTGATGAGCAAATCTGTCTTTCCTTCTATGCGGCGCAACGACGTCACCCCCTTCGGGCCGTTCCCGGTGAACACTGTCGGGCCATTCTGTGCCACCGCCTCGAGGGCTCTGGTGACGGTTGTGCCGACAGCAATGACGCGCCCACCAACGGTGCGGCACGCTCTGATCCGCCGCTGTGTTCGCACGGGCACCCGGAACCACTCTGAGTCAAGCCGATGGTCTTCGACATTCTCAGCGCGGATTGGGCGAAAAGTCCCTGCGCCGACGTGCAGAGTCATTGTCGCGAGCGGGATACCATTCGCCTTGAGCTTGTTGACGAGGACAGGATCAAAATGCAGCCCGGCCGTTGGCGCCGCAACGGCCCCGGAGTAACGAGCGAAGATCGTCTGGTAGTCCCGGCGGTCAGCAGGTGTCGGTTCACGCTCGATATATGGGGGCAACGGAACCATTCCGAATTTATCGAGCCACTCGCCGAATCTCCCCCGGCCGGAAAACACAACTGTCCGAGTTCCATCTTCTGCAGCCGTTTCGACCTGCGCCGAAAATGGTGATTTCGCCCCGAATGTGACCGTAGCTCCAGGCCGCAAACGACGTCCAGGGCGAACCATCGCCCGCCAGCGACGCGGGCCGAGCTTCTCGAGGAGAAGAAGCTCCGCCTCTCCCCCGCCCGGTGAGCGAGTCCCGATCAAGCGTGCCGGTATGACGGCAGAATCGTTGACGACCAGCAGGTCGCCACGGTTCAACAACGAAGGCAGATCCTCGAAACGGTGATGCGACATGGCGCCAGTTGTCCGATCCAGCCGCAGCAGTCGGCAATGCCGACGCACACGCACTGGACGCGAGGCGATGTGGCCGGGAGGGAGGTGATAATCGAGGAGGGCGGTTTTCACGAGATCAGTCCATGCGTCCTGACCAGTCACGCGAAGGGCGGATGAGCTGGTACAGGTTGTGTAGGGGCACGGCTTGCCGTGCCCGTTCCTCACTTGCCCGGGGATCCCACTGTCCTTGCATCACTCGTCAAATCACCACTGCGGCGGGGAACATCGTCTGCCAAAATCGAGACGATCCCGCTGGAAACGGGCACGGCAAGCCGTGTCCCTACAGGTACCTCGGTGAATTCTGATTCCATCGATTGGATTCTACAGCAGCCGGCCGCTATCGGCGCGATCGCCGACGATGCCGAGATGCTTGAATGCCCTCGGGGTGGCCGTGCGGCCTCTTGGCGTGCGGTCGAGGAATCCTTCCTGGATCAGAAATGGTTCGTAGATCTCCTCGATGGTTTCGGCCTCTTCGGCCACCGCCACCGCCAGTGTGTTGAGACCAACCGGTCCGCCCCGGAACTTGTTGATGATGGTATCCAGAATTTTCAGATCCATGTCGTCCAACCCGGCATCGTCGACATTCAATGCTTTCAGCGAGCGAGATGCGACGGCATGATCCACGGTCGCGACTCCCTGGACCTGCGCGAAATCCCGTACCCGCCGCAAGAGCCGATTGGCAATTCGCGGCGTGCCCCGGGCGCGTCGCGCAATCTCATGGGCGCCGTCATCGGTGATTGAGATCTCGAAGATGGCTGCCGAGCGGTGCACGATATGCGCGAGATCTTCGGCGGTGTAGTAGTCCAGCCGCCCAACCACGCCGAAACGCGCGCGCAACGGCGATGTCAAGAGCCCCGCGCGGGTCGTGGCTCCCACCAGTGTGAACCGCTTTAAGGGCAGCTTGACCGAGCGCGCTGCGGGCCCCTTGTCGATCATGATGTCGAGGGTGAAATCCTCCATGGCGGGGTATAAGTACTCTTCCACCACAGGGCTGAGCCGGTGGATTTCATCGACGAAAAGGACCGAACGTTCCTCGCAATTGGTCAGCAATCCCGCCAAGTCGGCCGCGCGCTCCAAAACCGGGCCGGATGTGGCTTTGATCGGAGTGTCAAGCTCGTGCGCGAGAATGTGGGCAAGTGTTGTCTTACCCAGCCCGGGTGGACCGTAGAGCAGAACATGATCCAGCGCCTCGGATCGCTGGCGGGCCGCGGTCACGAATATCTTGAGATTGTCGATCAAAGCGCGCTGCCCGACGAAATCCTCGAACCGTTTCGGGCGGACCGAGGCGTCAATCGCGACATCATCAGCTTGGGGAGACGGCTCAGTGAGTCGCGCTTTGATCCCGCGCCCGCGCGTATAGTCGTAAGGATGTTTCTCACCGGACATAAACTATCACCCTACTTGGAAGACACAAGACAATGAACCGCAATGGCTTGAGCGTCACGATCAAGAACGCGGTGTGTGCGAGCACGCACCAATACTTCACGAAGGCGTCATGTTTCATTCTGTCAAAACTCCCAAGACTCATCCAACGGTCGATGCCAGCACCTGACGCAGCACATCTTCAGTAGTCGCCGTTCCGGTGTCTTTCTGCTTCATCGCTCGCGCCACTGCTTCCTGGGCCTCCCCTCTGGTGTACCCGAGGGCGACCAGTGCGGCGACCGATTCATCGAGCACGCCTCCCGGGCCCCCCTTGACGGGGAACCAGCCATCGTCAGAAACCCCGCGCCCGATTCTGTCCTTCAGTTCGACTACGATCCGTTCGGCGGTCTTCTTGCCCACGCCGGAGATTGATGCCAGCATACCGGAATCCTGAAAGGCGATGGCACGACGGATCTGGGGCACCGAAAGACCCGACAGGATGGCCAATGCCAGCTTGGGGCCAACACGCGTCACGGCCAGAAGCAGGTCGAATAGCGCACGTTCCTCGCGGGTGGCGAAACCGAAAAGAAGGTGAGCATCTTCGCGCACGATCAACCGGGTGAGAACACGGCAGGTCTGCCCCTCCGGGGGTAAGCGGTCAAAAGTCGACAGTGGAATGGCAATGTCATACCCGATGCCGCCGCACGAGACGACGATGCGTACCGGCTGACGTTCGACCAAAGCTCCTTCAACAAAGGTTATCATGCTCTCCCCCCCACGACCTGCATGACGTCTTTGCAGCGGGCCAGATGACACAACGCTATGGCAGCGGCATCCGAACTGTCCGCAGGATGCAGAGGCTCCTTCAGGTCAAGCAGACGAATCACCATGTAACTTACCTGTTCTTTCGATGCATGGCCATTCCCGGTCACCGATTTCTTGACCTGCAGTGCCGTGTACGAGTGCACAGGGAGACCCTGAAGGGCGGCGCCAACCATCGCCGCGCCGCGTGCCTGCCCGAGAGCAAATGCCGCGCGGGCATCCTTGGCCAGGAAAACATCTTCGATCGCAACCTCATCGGGATGGTGAGTGCCGACCAGATCACGGACTGTGTTGCAGATGGCCAGGAGCCGGTCAGCCATATCGTCACTGGGCTTTGTCCGTATGGCGCCTGACGCCAACAGCGCACCGGCCTCTCCCTCGCCGATAACCACAGCCCAACCCGAGACGCCCAATCCTGGATCGATTCCCATGACGATCATGATGCGCCACGCATCTGATGGGCAGACAGGAGTGTCTGCCCCACTGAGAAACTTGAACTCCCTGGCTCGAAACTCGTGGGGGCGTGTCTTAGAGCCTCTAACAGAATGAACAATCGCCCGACGATCACAAGGCGGCACCCTTTCGTCATTCCCGCGAAAGCGGGAATCCAGCCTCGCGTGCACTGGGTGCTGGTTGCATCCGCCAGAGGGCATTCTGCCTCGCCCAGACGTTTATTTGCAGGGGTGCGCATCCTGGATTCCCGCTTTCGCGGGAATGACGTTGGGGGAACACGCGCCGTTCCGGCTCGACCGCTCATTGTGTTATAGGCTCGTAGGAACAGTACACCAGGCGCTGGACGAGGGCCGGACCAGCCGCGGCGGGTGTCCGGCCTTGCCACAGCCGGATTCGTCGGCGGGGTGGACACTCTTGTCCGCCCTTCGGTGCAGGGGGAGCGCGGGTAATTCGGCGTTCCTTCTCCTGTCTGGGTGTCTTTCCTGACGTGTCTCATAGCTCGCGTCCTGTGGAGATTCCCTGACCCTCCCAGGTGTCGTCCGGTATATATGTCCGAAAAGCCCGTACGGGAATCACAAAAAACCCCCGCAGGCGCGGGGGTTCGATTCATTCCAGTCGCCGGGCGAACGGGCGGTTTTCATTCAGAACTGATGCGTTCGAGGATGGAATCGTCGATGTCGAAGTTGGCATAGACATTCTGGACGTCTTCGTATTCTTCCAGCGCTTCCATCAGCCTGAGCATCTGCTCGGCCGCGCGTTCCTCCAGTTTGATCATGGTCTGGGGCACCATGGCCACTTCGGCGCTGGCAATGGGGATCTTCTTGCGCTCCAGGGCACTCTTAACCGAATCCAGGTCATTAGGCGCGGTTGTGACCGAGAAAGTTGTCCCGTCATTGATCACATCCGCGGCTCCCGCTTCCAGTGCCACCTCGAGGACAACATCTTCGCTGGCGGCGGAGCCATCGATCTCGATCTGACCAAGCTTGTGAAACATCCAACTGACGCAGCCGGCCTCACCCATGTTGCCGCCGTTCTTGCTGAGAATGTGCCGGATCTCGGAGACGGTGCGATTGCGGTTATCGGTCAAAGTCTGGATGAGGATGGCCACACCGGAAGGTCCATACGCCTCGTACTGAACCTCGTCATAAGCGACACCGGGGAGTTCGCCGGTCCCCTTCTGAATGGCCTTCTTGATGTTGTCCGCCGGCATGTTGGCGGCCTTGGCGCTCAGGATGGCTGTGCGCAAACGGGGATTGGATTCAGCGTCGCCGCCGCCGGCACGTGCCGCCGTCGTGATTTCCCGAATGACCTTGGTGAACATCCGGCCACGGGCGGCGTCGGTCTTGCCCTTTTGGCGCTTGATGGTCGACCATTTGGAATGACCAGACATTTGCTCTACCTCTCCCGTCGCATGGGCACGACACCCTGCCGTATGTGTGACCCGCTGTCTCCCTCGGACTTGCAATATAATCCAAGTGCGGGATCAGCGCAATGGGGGGCCTGCAGGGGAATGGCCGTCCGGTGGCCGGGCTCGGACCGATCAGAGACTGCGGGCCACTGGCCCGTGGACAGCGCGGGATGGCTCCATACCGGACGATTTCATGTAGCATAGGGCCTTGTGCCCGTTGGTCGTGGGCTCCATCGGCGATCTTTGTCGGCGCTGACCAATCGTGGTAGCGAAATCCGGCCACGCCCACGAGGGGCTAAGCTACAAGAACCGCCGCCGAAAGCGGGCTCACTCGGGCATCAGGCTAAAGACAAACCCGGCCGTGAGATTGAGATAGCGCAAGCTCTGATTTGGGGTGAAAACGTTGTGGAACAACGCCTCGAAAGTGAAGCGTGTATTCGGGCTGAGACGCACCAGGAGCCCAGGACCGGCGTTAACCCCGAAGCTGGTGAAAGTCTGACTCTGGGGAACTGGGACGGTTATGGCGCCGGTGCCACGCTGGATGATATCGGTAGAGAATTTGTTGACGTACAACCCAGCGCCAAGATGGCCAAAGAAGCTGAGAGGTTGGGCCGGGTTCAAATGGTAGCGGACGTGACCGGTCAACTGCATCGTCTTCCACTTGAAATCCGGTTCCGCATTGTACGGTTTCATGGCATCGCGAAGGACAGTCGTGTTCATCTTACTGATGTTGTAGCCGACTTGAATTCCCACGGAGAAATTATCCGTTACAACCTTGTCAACCTGCGCGCCAAAGGCGAAACCGATCTTGACCTCGTCTTTGAGATAAGAGAAGTCTTTGCCGGTGATCGGGTAGTCACCAACCGGCACGCTCAGGCTGCCTTTGGGGGCGATCATCAACTCGCCTTTCAGGATGTCGGCAGCCGCCGTCGAAATCGTTCCCAAGACCACGAGAGTGGCAAGACCCGTTACCAGCCTGCAACGCATAGACCCTCCTTCTGGCCGCCGACGAGACTGCTGTCCCATCCGGACGGCCGCAGATAATACACACGGGCGCAAAGAGTATTCACAAGATTCTCGCTCAGATCGGGCACCTCTCTTACACGAGAGGGCCGGCCAGATGTTGCGCGTGTTTCTCTGCTCGACGGCACCGCGAGTGCATTTGACGTGGGGCGGCTGCCCGGTTGCGGCATCCGGGCCCGTTCCGGCGGCTGCCGACAGCGTCTGTGTCCCACGCGACATCCGGTCAGGGCAGCCGCCCTTGTACGTCACTGGCCAAATGTTGCGCGCTTGTTTCTTGCTGGGAGCCAGCGGCGGGGCTACTGGTTGGAAATGAAAACCCGCCCGAACCAAGAGGTTCGGGCAGGCGTCGATCAAAGGATCTCCCGGGTACTGCTTACTTGTTTCCCCACAGCCACCAGCGGAGCGCCACATGGGCGGTCGAGTTCAGAGTGGCGTAACTGTCCCCCGCTGAGGTTCTCTTGCCGACCATGGTCATGGTCGGGCCCCATGCGCCGACGAGAGAAACGTTCTCCGCCAATTTCGCGGTGCCGCCAACGAAGACACCGATGCTGAAGTCCGTATACGAGTCACCTTCCTTGGGAGATATCATGTCAAGGGCAGCGAGCGCCCCAAACAATGGCCTCGTGTCGCCTTCCCCCATCTGCTTCTCGAAACTGGCGCCAATCATGAATTCGGTACCCGGGTAGGGGCCCTTGTCACCCTCCCACCAAATCCCGGCCATGGGTTGAAAAACCATGCCTTCACCGAATGTAATTGGCAGCGCAAAGACCGGGGCGATTCCGTTCCCTTCCCACATCACCGCGACTCCGATCTGAGCACTCGCGACAGCGGTCGTGGCCAAAATCGCCAGCGCCACTGTCGTTGCAACGATCCCGAACCGTTTCATACACCCTCCTTTTGGTGACATGTTGGTTTCTCCTCATCGACTCGGCATAGACTGCCGTGGTTACTAGAAGTTAGAAGCACACCGGATGTTCTGTCAAGACAAGAATTTGCACGGGCCGAATTGATTGATCGGAAACAAGCTAAGTCATTCAAGATCAGCTAATTAGGAATTCCGATCTCGGGAGGCGATGGAAAAACCCGTCCAGTGCAAAGTCACCGGATCATAACGGTAAGTCCAGCACGAAGTTCCCACCAAGTCGTGTTCGATTTCTGGCGAAGGCGGTTTCCGGATTGATCGTTAAGAAACGTCTGACTCGAACCGTCGTGATAGACTCGCAATTCCGTCATTCCAGCGCCTTTCGTCGAGATCAGGCGGTATCTCGGCTCCACAACCAGCGACAACAGTTCGCTCACTGGGATCAGGACGCCAATGCCTCCCGTGAGGCTAACGGACGTGTTGACAGTGTACTCGAAGCGGGCCACGGATGGGTGTCCGGGGGATACAATCTTGGCCTTGGGGCGCCCGATGCCCAGTCCGAAGAGAGCGTACGGCCGCCAGTGAGCGTAGCCGCCAGGAAAGAACGCCCGAATCCAGATGTGACCGGATATGGCTGCGGTCCGGGCCGAGCTTAGCTCGTAGATTCTGACGGTTGTATCCGCACCAAAGTCCATGTCAAATCTGGCATAATCTATCGCTGCCCCAAGGACGACGTATTCGCCCACCGCATAACCGATGTCTAGCCCTCCATCAAAGCCAGTCTTGTGTCCGGCCTTGCTTGTCTTGGGGTCAATTTCTGCGAATCGTCCGGTTGGAAACGCGATGCCGAACGAGGGCCAAATCAGCTTGGTTTTCGCCAACGCCGGGCTGCCAGCGTGGGCGGTCCGCACCTGCGCGGCCGGCAAGGACAGCGTCAGGACAAGGATTCCGAGCTTCGGCAGGAGAACGAGTCTTCGAAAGTTCAAACACTGGCCGGGCATCCTTCACCTCCGTTTGTACCCACACTGACCCGCTGGGCCGCGCGTATTCCGGAACCAGCGGCGGGATCCGAAACGCACAGCGGGCGCTCGCATGCCACAAGCAACGGCACCCGGAGCGTCCGCGCAAGGTGAACAGAATGGGAAGATCAGGTGACCGCCAGGGTCAGCCCGGGATGGCGCGCACAGCACTGCACGGAGGGGAAGCTATCAACTGCCGGGAGTACGGCAAGACCTGAGGTCTCTCCCGATCCGGGAACTGCCGGGAGCACCCAGCGAATTGTGCCACTCACATGTAGCGACTGGCCAGATCCAGCAACGTCCGTTTCTTGTAGTGGGCGAACATACGCCGGCGTCCTTCCAAGATCAGATCGCGGACCGGACAGTTCTTCTTCTTGCCGCAGTCACGGCGCTTGACCACGCATTTGATTGGGTCGATATCACCTTGGATCGCCTCGATGATGTCGGCCACCGAGATGCGCCGCGGCAGCTTCGCCAGTGTAAACCCCCCGTGCACTCCCCGGTGCGACAGGACCAATCCCGCCCGCGTGAGGTTCTGAAAGATTTTGGCGAGGAACTTCTCGGGAATATTCTGCGATTGTGAAATTTCGCGCAACGTTATCACCTCGTTGGGCGGCTGTTTGGCCAGATAGATCGCGCCGAACAATCCGTATTCCTCAGCTTTGGTGAACTGCATGACTCATACCCCCTTCGCTGAATGAAAGTCCCGCCTCTAAACCTGCGCCCAAAGCAGCCGTCTCTGCCGGGGTCTTTTCATCCCGGATCTCCGCCCCCTGCCAAGTCCTCATCACCTCATACGCCTGGGTCCGCTCTGCCTATGAGAAAATGATAACTTGCTACCCCAAGAGTCAAGCATTCTCGACCAAATCGCCTCTCTTTTTGTCAAAACGGCTGGCAGGGCAGGTCGTTCCGAAGTGGCTCTGGTTGTGTCAAATTGTGCGCGGAAACACACGACCAATTTTGTCAGAATGTCGCGATGAAGGACTATGGCCGTCTACCGCCATACCGTGGGATGCTGCCCATAACGAGGCCGTTGTCCTCTGGCAGCGCCATGAAAGCGGCGGACGATCCGTTCAAGAGGCGTCTTGGCGCGGCTTGTAACCATCTGGCGATCATGTGACTGCGTGTGCTCACCATTCCTGACGAGTTCGGGCACGGAAATTACTCACAATGAGGCGGGAGCAAAGACAAATGGAAGCACAGTTAAGACACTTCCGGCGGGATCGCACCCGCTCTGGAGAAGGTGGCATCACGCTTGTGGAAGTTCTGGCGGCGATGACAATTCTGGCGCTGGGGCTTTTGGCGCTGATGCCAATGGCGGTTACGTCCATGTCAGCGAACGAGTCGGCGCGCGACACTCGTGCGGCGATGGAACAGATCCAAAACCGGATCGAACGGTTTCGGATCGCCGATTCAATTGTGGCGGGGACGCAGCTCGACACACTGTCGGGCATGAGCACTTCATGGTGGACAGAGATAGAGAGCGCGGATTTGAAGAAGCTGATTGTGGAAGTGACCTGGACCGGGGACGGCGCCGTGGTGCGTCGTCAGCGCGGGACGGCCTACATCTACAAGAAGTGAGAGGTTGGACTGTTATGAGGCTTTGCGGCGCGTACAAAGTTATGGTCAAGCCCATTCAAAACACCGTGAGGGCGGCGGGTGGCGAGTTGGGCATGACGATTCTCGAGCTCCTGATCGTTACGGTCATCGGGTTGGCGGTGACATCGGCGGCCCTCGGAGCGTACCTGCGTATGAACAACCAGTCGATCTGGCAGGATCAGATCGCAGAAATGGAACAGTCCGGGCGGGCAGTGGAGAGGGTCCTGTCCCAGCGCATACGAATGGCGGGCTTTGGGCTGCCATTGAAGCTGGCGCCGGTGACCGGAACGGATACGAATCCCGATAGCATCACGGTGACAGCTCAAAACGCCGGTATGTGCCAGGGGTTCCTCTCCGCCGCTATGGCTCAGGTTTCCAGCAACCTCGAGTGCAGCGGGGCGGATTTGAGCTGCTTCCAACCGTCGATGTGGGCCTACGTCTACGACGCGGTCGCCGACACGGGCGAGTATTTTCGGATCACATCGGTTCTGTCAGGCCCGCCGGCGCTGGCGCATGCCACGGCGCCTCTGTCACGGCCCTATCCCGTCGGGGCCCAGGTATCCCATGTCGAACAGTATACCTACTACATTGACCGCTCCGACACCACGCATCCGGTTCTGATGGAAAGGCCGATGGGCGGACAGGCGGTCCGGTACGCCGAGGACATCGAGAGTCTGAACTTCTTCTATGTAATGCAGAGCGGGGACACCGTCGCGGTGCCCGCCATCCCGCGCAGAGTGAGGAATGTGCTGGTTCGTCTTGTCGCCCGGACGCCGCGGGTGGACAGGGAGATGGAAAGAGACTACCGGCGGCGGGAATTCGATTTCAACGTGAGTGTGAGAAATCTGGAATTCTGACCAGTGAGGCGGTGGATCGGCTATGAGAAACTGTCTGAAGAACGAGCGCGGATTCATCATGATCGTCTGCCTGACTCTGCTTCTGATGTTCGGCATTCTTGGCATCAGCTCGGTCATGCAGTCGACCAGTGACATGAATGTGGCAGGCAACCAGTTGCGCGATGTCAGCGCACTCTATGCGGCGGAGGCGGGGGCCGAGAAGGCGTATGCGCTATTCCGGGCCACGATCGATGCGACGGCCGCGCCGCCGAATCCCCTCCCTTCGGGGCTATTCACACTCGACCGGTACCAGGTCGATTACAATGTGCAGTCGACCGGACCGGCTGTGCAGCGCAATCTGACCAGCGGCCCCTACACGGGACTGTATGGTCTGGTCACCGAGTACGACCTGTGGGGACACGCGGTGGGCGCAACGGGGGTAGAAAACCAGGTCCGGGTCCGGATGGAACGTTCACTGATCCCGATCTTCCAGTTCGCGATCTTCTACGACGACCAGCTCGAGTGGCATCCCGGACCATACATGAGTCTGAACGGACGAGTCCATTCCAATGGTGACACGTATCTGGGTTCGCACAACGGGCTGGACATCGATTCCTGGTTAACAGCGGCGGGAGGGCTGTTCCATGGTCGCGCCCCCGGATCGGGACAGACACTTGGATCCGGCGCGGTCCGGATCAAGGATTCTCACGGGAACCTCCAAGACATGTCTAACGGCGACGGCACCTGGCTGGATCATAATGATGGCGATTGGCTGAACCAGTCGACCGTGCGCTGGGGAGGACGCGTTCAGGACGTTGCCCACGGCGTCAGTGAGTTGAGCCTCCCTCTGGAGACCAGCAGCGACCCGATATCGATTATCAAACCTGCAACGGGCGGCAACACGGATTCATACGAGAATAAGGCCACGCTGAAGATCATCAATGGACAGGCGTTCTTCCAATCAGCCGGTGGGACGTGGTCCGACGTCACCGCAGCGATGATCGCCGAAGGCTCCCTGAGCACGTCCACTTTCTACGATGCCCGGGAACACAAGAATGTGAACGCGGTGAACATTGACATCTCCAAACTCAACACCAGCCTCTACTGGCCAACCAATGGGATTGTGTATGCGCGCCAGACTCAGGGTTCCGGCAATCTCATGGGCACGCGGCTGATCAACGGGTCCACTCTGAAGACAGGACTGACGGTCGTTTCCGAGAATCCGCTTTACACGAAGGGCAACTACAATTCGGTCAGCAAGAAACCGGCCGCTCTCATGGGAGATGCCTACACGATTCTCTCAGGCAGTTGGAGCGATGCGGCCAGCAGCGGCGCCTTGAGCGGGCGCATCGCCTCCAGTACGACCGTCAATGCCGCTTTCATCAGCGGCAATACGAACACGGGAGGTGGGTACTACAACGGCGGAGTGGAGAACTTTCCCCGGTTCCTCGAGGACTGGAATCTGAAAACACTGACCTGGAAGGGTTCGATGGTGCAGTTGTGGCAATCGCAGTACGCTACCAGTGTTTGGTCCTACGGAGTCTACTACACGGCGCCGAACCGCAGTTGGTCGTTTGAGACGGACTTTCTTGATCCCGCCAAGCTCCCCCCGGGGACTCCGGTCGTGAACGCCGTGGTCAAGAAGGGGTGGGCGAATCCCGGGACGACCGTTGCCGGGAGTTAGCACGGATCTGGTATCAGTGTTTTCACGAGGAGGATGCCAACCCGGCTTGCTCGAAGCCGGGCCGTCGGCGTTAGTCCGAGAGCGGCCGTCACGGCGGTCGTTTCTCGGTCGTTTCATTCTGCGCAAAGTACCACCTACGACATGGCCTGCGGGGAGCGGCCAGCGGGAGTATGGGGATTATACCATACTCCAGTGTGAGCGCGGGCAATGTCTCGGGCCCTGAGACGATACATAAACAAATCGCTTCGGTATCCTCCCGACGTGCAACCGGTTGTGGGCAAGTACATTTCGCCCCGGCACTGCACTCCATGCCACTTTCGGCACCGGATTTACTGTTAGTGCCACCTGAAGGAGAGTTACGCCTGATGGGCAAATTGAGACGAATTCCAGCGGCAATCCGGCACCAAGAATCCGGACTCACCATGGTCGAGGTCCTGGCGGCGATGATCATCGCGGCAGTGGGGATTCTGGCGCTGGCGCCGATGATGGTGGTTTCCATCCAAAGCAACGGCTTGGCGGATGATCTCACGTCGGCCACAATGCAGGCACAAACCACGCTCGAAACGCTCAAGCAGCAGGATCCGCTGCCGCCAATCCCCTACGAGAATACGATTTACGACAGTGCGACCCGTCTGACGCGCCGCGTCGCGATCGACAATAGCACGTCCGATGGCGCCATCCCACTCGGGATGAATCGCCTCTCGGTGACCGTCACGTGGACCGACAAGGGGGGCATTGGCCGCTCCATCGAGTACTCCACATTCCGGGCGCAGTAAAGGAGAGTCCTGTCGTGCTGAGATTGCATCGAATAGAACGGAAGAGCAGGCAACTGCTGAAACAAGAGTCGGGGATGACGATTGTCGAACTGCTGATCGCCGCGGTCCTGTCAGCGATCGTCGCGGGTGGTGCCTTGGATTTCTACGTTGCTCAGCATGAAAGCTGGATCACCCAGGAAAACGTCTCCGAAATGCAGCAGTCCCTGCGAGTGTCGGCCGAGGAGCTTTCCTCGAAGCTGCGTAACGCCGGGGCGAGCCTCCCTGAGGGCCTCACGGGTCTGCGGGCGAGCAACACGAACCCTGATACCATAGCCGTGCGGTTCAACGCCTCGCCGACATCGCTGACAGTCGGCGACCCAACCAGCAAGAGACAGGCGGTCCCGGTTCATGTTCTGCGCTACAGCGATCTGGGCGGTTTCACGGTGGGGGAGCGGGTGTATATCTACCGGCCTCCGAACGGGCCCGGAGAGTGGTTCACTGTCACAAGGCTCGCGGACAATGCCGGAACAGGGTGGAAGGAAGTGCATCACCAAGGGCAGGACTTGATCAATGATCCTGAAACCGGCGACGTGATCCTGAAGTTGTGCGAGGTTCGCTACTGGATTGATCGCACGACTGACAGCCTTCACCCAAGGCTCATGCGTCAAGTCAATGGAGATGCACAGATATACGCGGATGAGATCTGTGACCTGCAGGGCCGGTACGTTTGCAGCGACGGTACAATTGTGGATCAGCCCGTGGCCGGTGATACAATCGTCGCGGTTGATTTCAGCCTGGCGGCGCAGACGGTCAAACGCACACTGAAGCTTGCCGGGACTGCCGGACGCCTGATCCGTCAGACCAACTCGCATGTCCTGCTGCGCAACGAGCCCGGTGCGGGCTAAGCGGCCACTGGCCGCCTGACCTGGGGAAAACGCCCGCCGTGGCGGGCCGCAATCAGGCCGGCCCGAATTCAGCCTTCGGTTTGAAGAGAGGAGCGAATGACAATGACATACGTCGGAAACCAGCGCGGAGCCGTGATGATTGTGGTCCTGGCCGTCCTTCTGATGCTCGGCCTAATCGGCTCAGCCATGATCAGCACTTCCACCCAGGACATGAACATCTCGGACAACTTCAAACGCAACTCGCAGGCCTTCTACGCCGCAGAATCAGGGCTTGAACTGACGCGGAACAGCCTGTGGACGCAGTATGTGAATGCGACCATGACCTCTCCCCCGAAAGCGGCGGGCAGCGCGGGCCAGTATGCGACGTACGCCGCATGGCTGGTTTCGATCGGGTTGCCCGACTCCGGGAGCATCGTGCTGGTGGCCAATCAGCCGGTCTCCCGGCAGGGCAGGGTTGATTCCGTGCGCGTCGCCCGGAATGACCTGCCGGGCGCGACTGGAACAGACCTCCTGGTCCGATCATACGGTTCCGATGCGGTGCGTTCTTCCGAGCTGGTAACCGAGGTTCTGCGTATCACCAGCGGTTTGTTCTCCGGATTCGATTTCGCGATTCTCGCCAAGAACATCAACTGCATCATGTGCCATGCCCGTGTGGACAATGTCGATCGCTTCTTCAACACCGACCCGGGCAAACAGGACTCTTTTGACCGGACCAAGGTGGCGTCTCTGGAAAACCTCTCGGTCCGTACGACAAGCGCTGATTCATACATTGCCGGGGCTCTGTATACTCGCGGCATCGTCACCGACAAGGATGGAACACCTATCACCGATCTGTCGCCCTCAAACAAAGGCGTGGAGGCATGGGAGTGTGACGCCAACGGGAAGATTCTCGAGCCGCTGAATTCGGTCAAGATGACCAACACGACCGGATCACCCCTCCCGGCATACGGCAACCTCTACTTGAATTACCCATCCGACCCGGTGGACATGACCGATGGGCCTCTTCCGACTTCGTTTCCCTCTGCGATCCCGGACGTCAACAACAACCGGCTGGTGGACGCGTCTGAATTCGACGATATCTCTTCTTCCTCTGCGGGACAGATCCAAGGCGGCGTGATCTATGGTGTGGCCACGGGCGGGACGTACGCCGGCGGGTCACTGCCCGGAGCAGGAAACGAGACCAGTGTCAGCGGCACATACAATGGCAGCCTGATCCTGGTCGGCACGGACGCCAATCCGATCGTGATCAATTCACAGGTGGCCGTCGATGGCGATGTCATCATCAAGGGAAAGATCACCGGGGACGGTCAGATTTTTGCGAGAGGCAATGTCTACGTCGCAGGGGACGTCACCTACAAGGATGGCAGTGACGCAGGCAACCGGACTTTCGGTGTTGGGGCCGGTGGCGGTTCCAACGCACTTTCATTGGCTGCCGGGGGCAACATCATGGTCGGCGACTACCTCACACCGAAGGGCGGGGATATCCTTGATGTAAACAGCCGTGATCTTGGCGACGGCACATCTGCGTTCTCGTTCACCATGTCGGAGATCACGCTGTTCAACCGGGGCGAGTGGTCCAAGACTCAGACCCAGTTGCCCGGCGCGGGTGGCACCCTGGTCAACAATCCCGACTACAATGCGAATTACGTGCCGCGTTACTACACCCTCGGACCCAATGACCCGGTCTACATTTTTAACAAGAGCTACAAGAGCAAGGGCAAGGAACAGGGAACGTACTACGACCCCGCTACGCACAGTTGGAAGGGCCTGGAGCACGTCGACACTTATGATCCCACGCTCCTGACCCAAATCGACCCAGGCGACCCACGGCTCACGAGTGCCGTCAGGCTAAACCTGGCGCCGGACGCCGGATGGGTGACAGAATCCCAGTTGAAGCAGTTCTTCATCAACGATGAGAACGCGCGGGCGTCAGGCGCATCGTTCCAATACGATGGCCAACTGTACACCAACAATTCGGTATTCTCACTGACGAGATCCGCCTCCAAGACAGGCGGTAAGATGCAGATCAACGGCTCGATTGTGGCGGCGGATCTCGGAATCCTCGTGCCGGTTGAATTGCTGGTCAATTATGACAAGCGGCTGCGCTCCAAGCTGCAACTGGCCAACAATGACCCGGTGACGCTCCAGAGGGTCTCCTGGCTTTCTCAGAGCGGGAGTTATTGACCCTCGCGTCAAATTCGCGAATGACGGGCGGCCTTCGGGCCGCCCGTTTCCCTTTGACCAGTTTCGCTGGACCGACGCCACCGAAGCGTCATTCTGAACGGCATCCGAATTGGGCACGGCTCCCCTGAATCATTCCAGGGTAGGGGCGGGTTTCAAACCCGCCCGACATGGGATCACAACATGGCCAGCGCCTGGTCGAGGCGGCGGATGCCGGTGATTTCGAGTTCGCCGGCAAACGAGAGATCGCGGGTGTTGACCGCGGGTATGACCGCATGGCGGAAGCCGAGTTTCTCCGCTTCGGTCAGGCGCGGCGTGATCTGCGCGACACTGCGGATTTCACCGGCGAGACCGACTTCGCCCACGAACACGGTGTTGGCTTGGACAGGGCGCTTGAGCGTCGCCGATGCAATCGCGACGGCCGCGGCGAGATCGACCGCAGGTTCATCGGTAGTGTACCCCCCTGCCAGATTCAGGTAGACATCGCGGCCGCCCAACTGCAAGCCACCGATGTTCTGCAAAATCGCGATCAGAATCGCGGCGCGGCGCGGGTCGATACCGGTGGTCACCCGCTGCGGCACCCCTCCCCCCTGCCCAACCAGTGCCTGCACCTCGAGCAGCAGCGGGCGCCGTCCCTCGATAGCGACTGCGATTGCCGAACCGGGTACGTCGGGGGAGCGTTCGGAGAGGAAATGCCCGGAGGGGTTGTCGATTTCGATCAGGCCCCGCTCGGTCATTTCGAACAGCCCCACTTCGTGGGTTGATCCGTACCGATTCTTGAGGCAGCGCAGGATCCGGATCCACTGACGGCGGTCACCCTCGAATTGCAGGACTGTGTCGACGAGATGTTCCAGCACCTTGGGGCCGGCGATGAATCCATCCTTGGTCACATGACCGACCAGGAATGCCACGGCATTGTGAGTGCGGGCCCAATCAGAGAAGTGCGACGCGCACTCACGTATCTGAGAGACAGTCCCCGGCGGACTCTGCATTTCGGGATCGTACGTGGTCTGGATCGAGTCCACGACCACCGCGCGCGGCTTGATCTTGTCAGCGGCGGCAAGGATAGCGCCGACATCGGTATCCGTCAGCACGCTTAACTCCGATTTGATCCCGAGACGATCTGCGCGTCGTTTGATCTGCGCGGCTGATTCCTCGCCCGAAACATAGAGGGTCTCGTACCCGCGATGTGCCAATCGACCCGCCGCTTGGAGCATGAGAGTCGACTTGCCGATACCAGGCTCTCCCCCGACCAAGACAGTCGATCCGGGCGAGGCTCCCCCACCCAGGACTGTGTCGAGTTCGCTGATTCCGGTTGCCAGAACAGCCAGCGCATCCACGGACACAGCCGAGAGAACGGAAACTTCCGGAGCGGAGCGTTTGCGACCGCCCCCACTCTTCCCTGCCGCCGGGCGAGTGGGCGCCTTCTCCTCGTGCAGTGTGTTCCAGGTTCCGCAGTCGGGGCACTGGCCCTGCCATTTGGCAAAGACCGATCCGCAGGAGGCGCAGGCGTAGAAGGTCTTGGCGGCGGCTGGTTTCACGGCACAAAGAAAGTCAGTGGGGGTGTCGGAATGAAAGAGGCAAATCGAGGAAGTGATGTCGCAGAATTCCCTGGAGGCGATCCTCTCCTGTGCTGCCAGCCGCCCTCGGGTGGCAGTTTCCCCGTGCCGAGAGGTGTCACCCGAGGGCGGGTGATACCACATGCGAATCTTGACGACAGCGAGATCCAGTAATCAGCCGGCGTTCGCCAGTTGCTGCTCTGCGGCGGTGACCGTGTTGGTCATGAGCATGGCCACGGTCATTGGGCCGACGCCTCCGGGGACTGGCGTGATTGCGCCTGCCACTTCCGATACCGACGCGAAATGCGCGTCACCGACCAGACGGTATCCCTTGGGCGTGGTTGGCTCGTCGACGCGATTGATGCCGACATCGATCACCGTCGCACCGGGTTTGACCATATCTCCCGTCACCGACTCCGGACGCCCCATCGCGAGGATCAGGATATCGGCCCGGCGGCAATGCGCGGCCAGATCGCGTGAGCGGCTGTGGCAAAGTGTCACCGTCGCGTTGCCATTCGGCGATTTGAGAGACAGCAGAATCGAGAGCGGTCTTCCCACGATATTGCCCCGCCCGAGGACAACCGCTTCAGAGCCAGGGATCGGGATGCCGGAGCGGACCAGCAGTTCCACAATCCCCGCGGGCGTGCAGGGCAGAAACCGCGGAAATCCGAGAGTCATCGCCCCGACGTTTTCCGGGTGAAAACCGTCGATGTCTTTCGCCGGGTCGATGAGTTCAACGAGAGAGGCTTCGTCAAGATGGTCCGGCAGGGGTGACTGGATGATGTATCCATGCAGATCCTTGCGCCGGTTCAGATCGCCGATGAGAGATGCAAGTTCATCGAAGGATGTGTGCGCCGGACGCCGGATCACTTCAGATGCCATCCCCATCGCATCGGTGGTCTTCTGCTTGGTAGCAACGTAGACCGCAGAGGCCGGATCATCACCGACCAGGACTGCCGCGAGGCGCGGAACGATCCCACGGCGTTTCAGTTCAGCGATCCGGTCTGTCAGTTCGGAACGGATCTGTATGGCGATTGATTTGCCGTCGATGATTCTTGCAGCCACGAAAATTCTCCGCTCCCTCGTTCAGGCTCACACGTCGCCGGGAGATTGGCGGCGCGGCTCACTGTCGCCCACTTCGCGCGGGGGCAGTCCAAAGTACTCACGCACCGACTGAGCGCCGTCGTAATCGAGACGGAAACGCTGGATGGCTGTTGCGCGCCCCGTGGATTCATCCACATCGATCAGGACCGCAGACATTTTCACGTCACCACCGGCCATTTGAAACCGGTGCGGGAGGCCGGTCAGAAAGCGTGCAATAGCATCCTGCGGGCGCGTCCACAGAACCGAGTCGTGCGGACCGGTCATCCCTGCGTCGGTGAGATAGGCCATACCCTTCGGGAAGATACGCTCGTCGGCCGTCTGCACGTGAGTGTGCGTGCCGATTACCGCGCTGACGCGTCCATCAAGATAGTAGGCCATGGCCTGCTTTTCGGATGTCGCCTCCGCGTGGAAATCGACGAAGATGATCTTGGTCTCCATGCGCAGCCGTTCGATTTCCGAGTCGGCGGTTCGGAAGGGGCAATCGATTTCCTTCATGTAGACCCGGCCTTGGAGATTCAATACACCAACAGGCACACCAGCCGCCGTCTTCTTCACGACCGCCCCCGATCCGGGCACACCCGGCGGGTAGTTGGCGGGACGGAGAAGCAGCGGTTGCTCCCGCAGCAGATCCAGAGTCTCCATGCGGTCCCAGATGTGATTGCCGGATGTTTGGACATCGATGCCGTAGGTGAAGAGCTTCTCCGAGATCTCCCGTGTGACGCCGTACCCGCCGGCGGCGTTCTCCACATTGGCGATGACGAAATCAACCTCGTACTTGCGCTTGAAGCCCCACAGCAATTGCGAGACGACCCAGCGTCCGGGGCGTCCAGTGATATCGGCGATGAAGAGGATGCGCATGGAATTGGGTGGAGACAATTGGGGCGACCCATCGGGTCGCCCCTACGATCGGTTCGCGGATTAACGGGCGTAGTCGACCGCGCGGGTCTCGCGGATCACTGTCACCTTAATCTGGCCAGGGTATTCCATCTCGGCCTGAATCTTCTTGGCGATGTCACTGGCCAGAAGCGAGGCACCCACGTCATCAACCGATTCATTCTCAACGATCACGCGAACTTCGCGTCCCGCCTGGATCGCATAGGCCTTGGCAACACCCGTGAACGAATCAGCCAATTCTTCGAGTTTCTCGAGCCGCTTGACGTATCCTTCGAGCGACTCACGACGTGCGCCGGGACGCGCCCCGGAAATGGCATCGGCGGCCTGCACGAGAATGGGATATGGCGACAGGGGTGGGACATCACCGTGATGCGCCTCGATGGCATTCAGAACCAGCGGGTGTTCGTTGTACTTCTTCAGGAAGATGATGCCGATTTCGATATGCGTTCCCTCGGTGTCGCGGTCGATCGCCTTGCCGATATCGTGCAGCAGACCCGACCGTTTGGCCAGCATGGGATCCAATCCAAGCTCGGCAGCCATGATTCCGCAGAGAACGGCAACCTCCACGGAATGGGCGAGCACATTCTGGCCGTAGGAAGTCCGGAAATGAAGCTTGCCCAAAAGCCAGATCACGTCGCGATGGAGATTGTGGATGCCGACCTCAAAACAGGCCTGTTCACCGGCCTCGCGGAGAATGACCTCCATCTCCTTCTCGGTCTTGTCGACGATCTCTTCGATGCGTGACGGGTGAATCCGTCCATCGGCCACCAACTTCTCCAAGGCCATGCGCGCGATCTCGCGCCGCACCGGATCGTAACCCGAGAGGATGACCGCTTCGGGAGTGTCATCGACTATCACATCGATGCCGGTGGCGGTTTCGAATGACCGGATATTGCGCCCTTCGCGACCGATGATGCGGCCCTTCATCTCCTCGGACGGGAGGCTGACCACCGAAACAGTGGTTTCCGCGGTATGGTCCGCGGCGCAACGGTAGATCGCGCCGATGATAATATCGCGGGCTTCTTTCTCGGCATTCCGTTCGGCCTCTTCGAGGATCTCCTTGGCACGTGCAGCGGCCTCGCGCCGAACCTGACCCTCGAGGTTTTCCATCAGCAGTTTCTTGGCTTCGTCGGTGGTCATCCCGGCAACACGTTCCAACTGCTTATTCTGATCGGCAATCAGGTGGTCCAACTCGCCTTCACGCCCGCGGAGGGCGCGTTCCTTGGCCAGGAGCGCTTTCTCACGGTTCTGGACATCGCGGTCTTTGGTCTGAAGAACATCGACCTTGCGGTTAAGGGTATCCTCCTGATCAGCGAGGCGTTTCTCGATTTTCTGCTGTTCGGTCCGTTTGACCTGGAGTTCGCGTTCGAAGCTGACCTTGGCCTTGTACCATTCATCCTTGGCCTCTAGGAGGGCCTCTTTCTTCTTTATTGCCGCTTCCTTTTCGGCCTCGCGGACGATCTGGGCGGCGATTTCTTCGGCTCGGGCGACCTTGCCGCTGCCAACCTTGCGCGCCAGCAGCCAGCCCAAGAACGCGGAAAGGGCAGCCACTCCGAGCATCACGAGCAGCAACAATGGCAATGAGTTGATCATGCTGATCTCCACATCCGGCGTCGTGGGCGGCTATGACATTGACCGTCACCCGCTGCGGGCGCCAAACTACCTAAAGTTGTCTTGCGGCGTGAAGATGGTGGCTCAGGCGTCGGAGGGCGAATCCATGCTCAGGCGTGCATCCAGCCATTCAAGAATGCCATGGGCTTTGGTTTCGACTTCTTGGAGTTTTCGTTCCGCGTCGCGGCGATGTGAGAACAACTCGTCAGTGATGTTCAGGGCCGCCAAGATGGCCACCTTGGCGGTTGGCAGATTGGGGGACCGATCGGCGATCTTCCGCATGGAGCGATCGACATAATCGGCCACCTGGGACATATAGTCCGGATCGGTGTCCTTGCCCCCCTTAAGCGGGTAATCTTCACCGAAGATACTGACACGCACTGACTTGCTGGCCGCTTCCAAGAACTTATCTCAGTTTTCCTTCGACATCTTCATGAATACCACTCATCTAGCGCCATCTATCCAAAAAACAGCACTCCCTATGGAAAAACCCCGGTCTGGCAGGAATTGTCAAGGCCGATTTTGGGGGAATGCTGCCTGTCCTCACAGATTACGCTCCATCTCCCCTATCCGGTCAATCAGCCGGCCGATGCGCTGTTTGATCTGGGCCAACTGCTCGGGGGTCAGCGATGGCTGGATCTGAGGAAGTCGACTGGTGATCGGAGCGGGAAAAGGTGCACTCAAGCGATTCTTCAAACCGCAATTCTCTGCGGTTAGAACGGCACGCTCCCTCTCGAGACGCTCAATGCGGTCAAAGGCCCGCTTGACAGATTGCTCCAGACGATCGAACTCAGGAAGTTCCATTGGTCGCAGCAAATAAGGTTGGCGGAGCTCCATCCTGAGCCGCCGCCTGCGAGCGTCGCAAAGCCAGCTTAATGTAAAACTTTAAGCCTGTCAAGCAAATTCATCATCGGCCGGTTAACCCGGATGTTTCACCAAAAAGGCTGGCGAAGCCTTTTAATCCTCTGATATTGAGTTTGTTGGAACCAAGAACAGAGGAGGCTTCGCCGTGACGAAATGTAACCTGACAACCGTGCAGTTTCCAA
>Ga0315273_10001033_pt1 | contig 30805 bp, 25 predicted proteins | sample YL17G02_0_MG_FD_205753 | JGI IMG/M metagenome (GOLD analysis project Ga0315273, IMG submission 205753) | Sediment microbial communities from Yellowstone Lake, YNP, Wyoming, USA - YL17G02_0 | ecosystem: Environmental > Aquatic > Freshwater > Lake > Sediment | place: USA: Wyoming | collected... | reverse complement strand
CTGAGGCGGCTCGTGCCGGTACTCGTGGCGAGTACCCGAAGGCTTCAAGGGCAAGTACCGCGTCGAGGTGGAAGGCAATTGGGGGCCGTTCGAGGTCCGCAAGGCCCCCGAACAGTGGTTCGTGGTTCCATAGAAGGAGAAGCCGTGACGGACAATGCGGTTCAACCCGGCCGACCGGCGACACGGAGGCGGCGGGCGGTCGGCCCGGTCGCGCTCGTGCTGTCGCTGATGGCCCGCGCCGGTTGCGGGCGAATGGCAAGATGAGAAACTCCGGCTTATAGCGACTCGCAAAAGTAATGTAATTGCGGGCGGGGCTGAATAGCCCCATTTTCGCGGCTCAAACGGCAGCTGCCACTTACATTACTTACGCGAAGTCCAATAATCTGGAACTCGGGCCCGCCGCGCGAGTCTAAGAGGGTTGAAGCCACGAACCGGTCCCGGCGTAAGCAGGCGATACCGTGAAGAGAACGCTCATGCTGGCCTGTGCGACTGTCATTGTCCTGGCGTGTGGGGCTGCGCTCTACGCCCTCGCGTGGGAACTGCCCAACGAAGGGCCTGTCACTGAAAGGAGCAAGACATGGAACTGACATGCAAGATCCCAGCATTGGTCCCGGCTTGCGTCATGCTCTGCGTCACACTCTGCGGCGATCCCGCTTTGGCGTTGCATTCCGGACTGACGGATGCGCGACGAGAAACCGTTTTTTCGCGAGATTTCCTCAATGACTACCAGTCGGCCCAGAATGAGGTCCGCGCATCCCAATCGGCTGAGCCGATGCTTCGGCTTCTAACGAAGTACGCGCGATCCGAAGAGCAGGCCGAGTTGGAACTGTCGATCGGCATCATTTACGGACAGAGACCGGGGTTGGTCGATCCCGCCAAGGCCGTGATTCACTTCAGCCATGCGCTCCAGTATGAATTGCCCGAAAAAACGTCCATCGAGATCCTCTTGTGGCGCGGTAGCGCGTTCGAGCAGCTTGAGAAACCCGAGCGGGCGCTCATGGACTATCTCAGGGGGCTTTTGGCCTGTTCCTATCACGACTTGTATGGAGAATCGCAGGACATCAAACTTCCAAATGTCGATTTCGATATCCGATCCCACGATCCGACTCAGAGGGAGCGAGCGCGCGACTACCGGATTTATCGGGACAGGTTTGAACTGCGGAGGTTCCTGATCGACAAGCGTTTTTACTTCGTCGAAGGTGTGAAGAGAATTCGATCTCGATTGAGCTTCACGGACAATCAACTGCGAACACTCTTAGAGGAGCTGACACCTGATACCAGCAGATACGATTTGATTGTGAACCTCGTAAACACGCGGCCTTCTCGGCAGGACGCCGAACCATCGCATCCACCGGAGCCGGCGGGCGGGCCGGCTTCCAATAAAGAGCCGTCCCCGCCGGCCCGGTGATGCGTACCGTTAGGCCAGAATAAAGGAGTCGCGAGATGCGACGGAAATCGGTTCTTGCGTTGGCTGTGGCGACTGCCTCCCTCATCGCTTCCGTCTGCTTCGCCATGTACAGTGTCGCTGACAGAGGCATGTGGCCCGATTCGTGGCCGAAACCATTGGACCGGTTGCGGCCCCAGGCGCGCACGCTCGATCATGGTGATTTCATCGTGTACGAGATTCCTTTCGCCGAGCGCGCGGAATTCGAGTCTGCATGGCCGCACATCCTGACGGTCGAGGGCCAGCACGCGCCCCTTGTGTTGTTGAGCAGCCCTGACACGTCGCTTGGCGACTCCATCGCGGCCGGCGTTCGCATCTTCCGAAGAGCGCGAATCGAGATTGAGGTGATTGTGGATGGGGACATCGTCGATTTGAACCGCATCCCCTTGCCCGCAGACGCCCCCGTCATCGATAAGCGGTTCCGAACCGCCACGGCGCCCGGCGGGTCGTCCGTCCGGGCGGCAAAGACAGAACCCACCCTGGGTACGCTCGACGTCGGCACGGCGGACGTCGAGATGGTTCAGCTTTCTTCCGAGGCCGGGCTCCTGCGCTTCAGCGGCTCGGGCGGCGGGAAGTGGCAGGTGCCGGCGGGCCGCTACACGGGCATTCAGGCCCGGCTGTCGAAGACCGACGCGGAAGGCGCAAAGTGGAGGCTTTCGGAGTCGGGGGCCGGGAAGAAGGAAGGTTTCGAGATCCGCGCGGGCGAGACGCGGGCGCTCAGACTCGGCCCGCCGCTTAAGACCAGGATCGAGACCCGCGCGATAGATGGCGGCAGCATTGTGATCTCCCTTGTCCTGGAGGGCCAGGCCGGCGAGCAATACGCCCCCCGCGCCGGGAAGGGCGACGAAACGCCCCCGCCTCCGAAGTTGAAGATCCTGGACCAGGCCGGAACGGTGCTGACCGCCGGCACTTTCGCGTTCGGCTGAGGCGGCTCCTGCCGGTACTCGTGGCGAGTACCTGACGGCTTCAAGGGCAAGTACCGCGTCGAGGTCGAGGGAGATTGGGGGCCGTTCGAGGTTCGCAAGGCCCCCGAACAGTGGTTCACCGTTCCCTAGGAGGAGAGGCCGTGACGGACAAGGCGGCTCAAAGGTCATACGGAAACTAGATAAGCACTAGTTGTGCCAGAAGAAGGGAGTTGCGAGATGCGACAGAGATCGGTTCTTGCGTTGGCTGTGGCGACTGCCTCCCTCATCGCCGCCGTCTGTTTCGCCATGTACGATGTCGCTGAAAGAGGCCTCTGGCCCGATTCGTGGCCGAAACAACTGGACCCGTTACGGCCCCAGGCGCGCACGCTCGCGCATGGTCAACACACCGTGTACGAAATTCCTTTCGCCCAGCGCGCGGAATTCGAGTCTGCATGGCCACACATCCTGACGGTCAAGAGCAGCCAGGCGCCACTTGTGCTCTTGAGCAGCCCTGACAAGTGGCTCGGCCACTCCATCGCGGCCGGCGTCCGGATCCGGTGTCCTCCGACGGGTCAACGCGTTACCTTCCAGGGCACGAACTATCCCCCGGGATCCGAATCGGCCATTCCGGACGGGAAGCTCCTCAGGGTGGGACCGCCGTGGCCGGACGACATCAAGTCGTCGTCCGGAGCGCTGCCCGAGTATGCGATCATCGACAACGGCAAATGGCGGGCGTTTGAGAAGAAGGACTTCGGGGGGCCTAATGAGCGCACGATCCGAAGAGCGCGAACCGAGATTGAGTTGATCGTGGATGGCAGCATAGTCGATCTGAACCGCATCCCCTTGCCCGCAGACACGCCCATCATCGATAAGCGATTCCGCGGCGGGGATATCAAGGCGGCTGCGGGCGACGGCAAGTAGCCGCGCCTGATCCGCAACGTTCGCCGAAGGGACCCGGCGTCCGTTGAGTGAGAACCGGGGGCTCGGCCTGCCATGAGGCCTGCGCCTGGGCGGGAATCTCAGACAAACTGTGCCTTGGGCGGCCTCCAGGTGGATGGAGATGGCCGCCGGGTCGCGGACCCGGCTGCGCGCTTGCCCCGGTACAGTTTCGCTCTGTCTCTTGCAGAAGGGAGGACGCCGTGAGACGGACAAGATTCTGCGTTGTCCCGGTTCTCGTATCGCTTTTCGTCTTGCCGCTTGGCGCGATCGGCGCCGACGCCGACAAGGCAGCCGAGGCGTTTGATTCCGTGTACGGCGCGGACCTGAAGCGCGTCAAAGCCACGCCGGACTTCAGGGATGACCTGGAGCTTGCGACCCGCCTTCTTGCCGCCGCCAAGGAGGCGGCGGGGCAACCTGAGTTCCTCACCATCCTCTGCGGAAAGGCCCATGAGTTGGCGATCGCGCATCCCAACGGGTACCCGACGGCCATCGTGGCGATGGAGTTGCTGGGCGCCAGCGTCCCCGGCAAGCGAGTCTGGTGCGCGGAGCGGGTGGTGGAGCTCCGGCAGTGGCAGTTCGACGCCGTGCGCACGGGCGACCGGGGCACGCCGGGCGAGGAGTTGATCACGGCACTTCTGGACCTGGCCGACCTGAAGTCGGGAGCGCCCGCCGAGGGCGCCGCCCTCTGCCGCAGGGCCGAGACCGTGGCCCGCACGATCAAGAGCGACCGGCTGGCCGACATCGACATGCGGCAGAAGGCGCTGGCCGTCGCCCTGAAGACCCTCCGCGAGGCCGACGGTCTCAAGGCACTCCTCGAGAAGAACCCGCAGAACGGCCAGGTCCGGGAAAAACTCGTCCGTCTCTGCCTGGTCGATCAGGACAACCCGGCCGAGGCCGCCAAGTATGTCGAGGGCGTGGCCGATCCGTCGCTCGCGAAGTACGTTCCGGCGGCGGCCAAGGGAGTGGAGACCACGCCGGAGTTGGCCTCGAAGGAACTGGGCGAATGGTACGGCTCGCTCGCCGAAGGCGCGCCGGCCGGCGCGAAGGCGGCGATGTACGCCAGGGCCAAGGCCTACTACGAGCGGTTCCTTGAGCTGCATACGGCCGAGGACCTGGACCGCACGACGGCCTCTCTGATGCACAAGAAGATCGCGGCCGAATGCGCCAGACTCAGTGCGCCGCCCGGGACCGTGGGCGCCGCCACCGACACCCTTATCGCGCCCGGCAAGGCGGTCGAGGTTCTTAAATTCGTCGATCCCCAGAAGGATGCCGTCAAGGGTCAATGGAAGATGCAGGACGGCGGACTTCGGGTCGAGAGCAACGAGTCTGCCCAGCGGGTCGCGTTGCCCGTTTTGGTGGCGGGCAGTTACGAATTCGACGTCGAGTTCACCCGCACCGGCGGGTTCGACAATATCGTCTTCATGATCCCGGTGGCGACGTCGGAAGCGCTGGTCAGCCTGAACGCCTTCATGGACACGGCCCTCTTCGAGTCCACCCACGGCCAGGGCGAACCCAAGGAAACCAAGGTCAAGGTCGGCAAACTCCAGAACAACCGCAAGTACAGCGCGCGGGTCCAGGTGCTCGTCCGCGGAGACAGTGCCCAAGTCACGATCAGCCTCGACGGCAAGCGAGTACTGGGATGGACGGGGCCCCATGCCGCGCTCACGAGGCCGGGCGAGTGGTGGGGGGGCCTGCCTCGGCGCCAAGGCCTGGGTATGGGCACCTGGTGTTCGAATGTCACGTTCCACTCGGCCAAGTTGAAGATGCTCTCGGGCAACGCGAAACTGCTGGGGCCGACTCGTCCGCCCGCCGGTGCAGCGGCGTCGCGGGACCCCCAGGCGGGCCTTCGCGCCCCATGCAAAGTCGGGAGACTTTTTGGGTGACCTCCCGGCCTATTTGCCTTATTACCCAGTAGAGCGGACAGGAAGGGACGCGCGCGATGACACCGAACAGCACCGGACTGGGTGACGCAGCCGTCGAAGCGCCCTCAAGGCGCCGCCGGCGGCGGAGCATCCTCGGCAAGATCGGCATGGTCTTGTCCTTCGTGCCGTGGATGATCATGGTTCTTTTCGTCTTCCTCAAGCCTGGGTGAGGCTCGCCAATGAACGCCCTTGGAGGGCTTCTCGCACTTGGGTCGATTCCGGCCGCGCTCGTCCTCAGCCTCGTGGGTCTGTGGCGGGACGGCAGGAAGGTCTACGCCATCATCGGCACGGTGGTCGCCGGGTTGACGGTGCTCTTCTTCGTCGGCTTGAGCTTGTTCTTCCTGCTGTTCGGGTTGCGATAGGATTTCGGCCGAGTCTGAGGAGCCGAGTCAGGCTTCCAGACGGGAGGGACCAAGGGATGTTGGAGGACCGATGAAAAAAGCGCCGTGGCAAGCGGCTGTGGCGGCCGGACTGGCGGTGGCCCTGGTCTTCTCTGTCGCGGCCGCCGCCGCGCCGCCGCGCGTGGTCAAGGCGTCGCCCGACAACAGCGCCACCGGCGTCGATCCGGCCACGCCCGAAATCCGCATCGTCTTCGACCAGCCGATGAGCAGAGGCGGCTGCTCGTTCGTGGGCGGCGGGCAGACGTATCCGAAGACGCGCGGCAAGCCGACGTGGCTGAATGACCGCACGTGTGTCCTGCCCGTCGCCCTGGAGCCCGAGCATGAGTACTGGTTGAGCATCAACAGCGACAAGTTCACGAACTTCCGCAGCGCCGGCGGCGAACCCGCCGTGCCTTATCCGATTGCGTTCAAGACCGGCCCGGCCAAGGCCGGCGCCAGTCCCCCGCCGACGGAAGCCGGCCCCGCGAAGCCGGCGGCGACTCCGTCCAGGCTGACGCCGGAGTTGAACCGCGCGGCCGTTGCCAACCTGAAACGCGGGGTTGACCTCGACTACTCCTACCGCGACCTGTGCAAGGTCAACTGGGACAGGCTCTTCTCGCAGGCGGCCCCGTCCCTCGAACGGGCCGGAACGCCCGCCGAGTTCGCCGAGGCCGCCGGGAAACTCCTCGCCGAGGCCAAGGACATTCACATTTGGCTCCAGGCGGGCGCGACCACGTACCCGTCCTTCCGCCGCCAAGTCGACCCGAACTGCAACGTGGCGGCGCTTGCGCGGCTTGTTCCGGGTTGGACGGCGCACAACGATCTCGTCTCAAGCGGCCGGTTCCCAGACGGTATCAGGTATATACTGATTACTGCATGGGACGCCGACAAGGCCGGCCAGCTGGCACCGGTCTACGACGTGATCCGCGGGGCGGACCCCGCCAAGGGCCTCATCATCGACGTCCGGCCCAATAGCGGCGGCAGCGAGCCGCTCGCCCGCCAGGTTGCCGGATGCTTCGTCGAGAAGCCGGTGGTCTACTCGCGGAACACGACGCGCGCGGATGGAAAAATGTTGGGCCCCTATGACCGCATCCTGGAGCCCAGCGCCGAGGGCCCGGCGTATCGCGGCAAGGTCGTTGTCCTCATGGGCCCCAGGAACATGAGCAGTTGCGAGTCGTTCCTCCTGATGATGAGGCAGGTCCCGGGCTGCCGCCTGGTTGGCGAGAAGTCCTACGGCAGCAGCGGCAACCCCAAGCCGCACGACCTCGGCAATGGCGTCACGGTCTACCTGCCTTCCTGGCAGGCCTTGATGCCCGATGACAAACTGCTTGAGGGGGTGGGCGTCGAGCCCGACGTGGCCGTGCCCGCTCGACCCAGCGACTTCGCGCGCGGCGACCCGGTTCTGGAGGCGGCGCTGCACGTCCTTCGTTCCCCGGTGCCGGCCGGAAATCGCGCGGCACAGCAGTAAGCACCGCAACCCGAAAGGAGGGAATCGCACATGGTCCGTTACATCGCATGGATGTGCATGATTCTGGCTGCAACGGCCGCCCATGCCCAGGAGGCACAGCGGCTTCAGTACCGGACGGACGCGCAGCCGGAGAGGTCCCTTGGCGTTTACGCCGAGGTCAGGGTGCGGGCGGAGCCTTCGCCTCCGGCGGGGGTCGCGCTACCGAAGCTCGCCGGCGAGCGCCCGCTCTTCGCCAGGTGGATAACCCCGATGGTCCCGGCCGGACACCTGTGGCTGGCGCTCGACCAGTCCGCCAAGCAGGGCGCCTATGACCGGCTCTATGTCGACACAAACGCCGACGGCAGCCTGGCCGATGAAACCCCCGTGGTGGCCGAGCGCGCCGAGTCCGCCACCGACCCGAACGCCCCGGTGGCGTACGGTCGGAAACTAGACCAGCAGACCGCCCGGTTCGCGGCGGTCAGAATCCTCTTTCCGGGCAAGGACGGCCCCGTCGCGTACCACCTGAACGTCACGTTCCGCAGCCGCATCCAGCGCACCATCACCTGGACCCGGGGTGTTCCGGACCGCGAAGTGCTCGTGGAGGAACTCTGGCTGACGCCGGGGGGTTGGCACGAGGGCACGGTCACGGTCGGCGGCAAGACATACACGTGCCGGCTGGCGGACGCCAACGTCAACGGCACATTTGACGATGTCTCGGCCGACGAGAGTCAGGCCGACTTCATCCTGATTGAGGGTGACGCCCTGCCCCCCATCCGCACGGCTGGCCGCTATATCCAGATCGGCGGGGCGCTCTACCACCCCCATCCCGCCCGCGACGGCGCCGCCATTGCCTTCACCCCTGCCAAGGACGTCCCCACCGGCACGCTGCGGCTCGACGTGCCACGGGCACAACTGACCGTGGGTGGCGAGAACGGCCTCCTCTACCTCAACGTTGCAGAGGGCAAGGTCTCCGCGCCTGCGGGGAAGTACCGGCTGACCATCTGGAAGATCGAGAAGACCGACGATTCCGGCACCGCCTGGCGCGCCGAGGGCACCGTTATTCCCGGCGAGGGGGCTGTCTTTGAAGTGAACGAGGGCAAAGAGACCCGGCTGGCCGTTGGCGAGCCGTTCGTCTGCAAGGGGACCGACACGTCTGATCGCGGCACACACAACCTCAGTTTCCGTCTGCGAGGGCGGCTGGACGAACCTGTCTACCTGTACCGCGACGGCCGGCAAGCCGCGCCTCCGCAGGCGCGGATCGCCAATGCCGACAAGACCTATGACCAGGCATTTGCCACGGAATATGGCTGAGGCGGCTCCATTTCGCTCTCGTGGCGAGAGCCCGACAACGTCAAGGGTCCGTTTACCGCGACGCCTCTTTTTGTCGGCCCGTTCAAAGTCGATGCGAAGCCGTTTGCGCTCCGGGTGCCCATCGCGCTCAAGCCTGCCGAGGCCACCAGTCCCCGGCCGCCGGGCGACGGATGGCAGCCGCTGTTCGACGGTAAGACGCTCGACGGCTGGCGCGTGGTGGAGGAGTCTTCGTTTGCGCAGCACGGGGCGGTGCGTGTGGACGGCGACCGGCTGGTCCTCGAAGCGGGCAACAACCGCACGGGCGTGGTTTGCTCGAAGAAGGTCCCCACGACCAACTACGAGATCGCCCTGGAAGTGATGCGCGAGAAGGGGGCCGCCGACTTCTGCAATCTTGTCTTCCCCGTGGGAGAATCGCACTGCGCCCTGACGCTGGGCGGATACGTGACGATGGCCGGCCTGGACCAGGTCGACGGGCAGTCGTTCAACGAAAACGAGGCCACGAAAAACCTCGCCTACCAGCAGCGGGAATGGTACCGGGTCCTGGTGCGGGTGACCGACGCCCGCATCGAGGCCTGGGTCGGCGGGGAGAAGGTCATCGACGTGCCCCGCGAAGGGCACCAGTATAGCCTCCGGGCGGACTACCGCCCCCTGAGCCCCGTAGGGGTGAGCACGTGGGATACGACGGGCGCGCTCCGCAGCATCCAGGTCCGGCCGCTCAAGCCCGACCCGGGCCAGGCTAAACAGGCACCAAAGGAATGAGAGAGATGGATTGGAGAACGGCAGCCGTTTCCGTGGCCTGCATGATCATGTGTTTGTTTGCACAAGTTCTTTGGCTATCGTCCGGGCTCGCGGCCGCCGCTGGCGATCCGGCGTCCTCGCCGCCCGGCGGTCCTTCGGCACCGCCCCGCGGCCTTCGGTATTACGGTCACTATTGGGTTGAGTCTAAACCCTACGGCAGCCACTTGGACGAGGTTGGCAGCCACTGCAATGTCCATTTTGTCGAAAACGTTGACGGGCTGAGGAAGTGTGCGTTGAAAGGGGTGCAGTGCATCCTGCAGGTGCGGTGGGAGTTTTTCGCGGGTGGCGGCGGCAACGGTGCTGTCCCCAATCCCATCCGGCCTGATCACGAGTCGTTCTGGAGCAAGACCGCCGAACAGGTCACACCCTATACCGACCGCGTTGAAGCCTTCAACATGATTGATGAGCCCTACTGGAACGGCGTCAGCAAGAAGGACCTGGACACGGCCATCGCGGCCGTGAAAGCGAAATTCCCGCGCAAACCGGTCATGGTGATCTTTGCCGTCCCCTCCTTCACGCCGAGCTTTGCCGTCCCCGCAGGCGCTGATTGGCTCGGTTTCGACTGCTACGATTCCATCGGGGTGGTCGCCAAGCACCTGCGGTTTCTCAAGAGCAAGCTGAAGCTGCATCAAAGGCTGTTCCTGGTGCCGCAGTCGTTTCTGAACAAGGCGGCGCCTACCGATGAGGAATTGCCGAAACTCAACCGGCAGTACTACGACCTGGCGAGTTCCGAGCCCCTGGTGATCGGGCTGCTGAACTTCGGACTGTTCACGGACGCGAAGGCAGGAAGCATCCCTCTTACACTGCAGATGCAGCGCAAGATTGGCGAGGCCATCACGAGCAATGACCGCCGAACACAGGATTCCAGCGGAGGCGGCAGCCCGCGCCGCTGAACCCAACGTTGGGTTGAAAACAGGAGAAGACCCCTGACTAGTCCAGGCGGGTGGCATGCCCACGGCGCCGTTGCCATGAGCATGTTCTTCCTGCGCGCGACAAGCATGCCCACGCAAACAGCCGCGTGGGCATGCCACCCGGCTTGGAAATGTTGGCCCCTGCCACTGACGCACTCCCGCGGCAAATCTCTGTGGCGTTCTTTCCGCACAGGCTATAATCGGCCACCCGAGAACGCACGTGCGCGGCGGGTCGGCAGACCCGCCGCGCGAAGTGGCAGGAGGGCGAACCATGACCGGATCGGCCGTGTGGCGAATGATGTCGATGCTTGCGACGACGCTCAGCGTGGCCGTGCTTGCCGGTTGCGCCAGCCAGGGCGCCGCGGCGAAGCCGGCCGAGAAACCGCGCGCCGGGAAGTCGACCTCGGCCAAGGCGGCGGCCGTCGTCGCGCGGATCATCGCCAAGCCCGCTGATGGAGCGTGGGCCCTGGTCCTCGAAGGCGCCCTTCCCAGCGGGCCGAGCGGGCAGGCCAAGGCCCTCAACGTCTACATCGAGTGCCGCGACGGCAAGTGGCGCCAGGCCTTGGGCGAATCGCCGGCGTGGAACCGGGCGTACCACAAGGTCGATGCCTCGGGCCTCAAGTTCGAGGGCTCGGCCCTGAAGGGCGCCCTGGCCGTGACCCTCAACCCCGACTCGTGGGTCCCCCCGGAGGGCAAGCCGGTCGCCTGCACCTTCGACCTCGACGCCAGGTGCGACAACCAAAGCGCGGCCGGCACCTTCAAGGGCACCTGCGGCACGGCGGCGGTCAGGGGGCCGCTCTCCGGGGTGATTACGCCCGTCTCCAACACGCTGACCAAGTCCTGCGCCGTCAACCTGAACCTAGAGGACGTCCTGACGTTCGGGCAGGAGTGGAAACGGCGGATCCAGCTTGCGTGGAGCGTGCGCGACGGCAAACCGCAGCCCGGCAAGGCAAGCGCCGACCTGAGCGCGAGCGGCGGCCGAGGGACGCCGACGGCGCTCGACGCCGACACGGCGGGCCTGGCGCTTGCGCCCGAGGCGCTCGCGGGCGAGTTCGCGTTCCAGGTGCCGGACTCGAAGCAGGTCTACCGCGTGCGCCTCAGCGGCATCGTGGTCGGGACGCACGTCGGCGGCACGTTCGAGGGGAAGGGCGGCGACCTTGTCCTCAAGCCCGGCGTCTTCACCGGCTCGATCGTCCCCCAGGCCGCCGGCAGGTGAGTGGCCTTGTCGAACCCAAGCCATGGCGCCCATTTAGCCGCCCAGCTTGCTGGGCGCGTTCTTCTGTTGAAGGAAGGCAACCCAATGATGACGCGGTTATGCTTATGTTTACTCTTGGTGACAACTTTGGCTTTGGCTTGCGTCACCCCGGCCTGGGCGATGGGCAAGGGGGAGGGCAGCGACCTGGAGTTCGGCGGCTTTGGCGACGGGCAGGGCAAGTTCGCCAGGCTGGCGGACATCGCGTTCGACGCGGCCGGCAACCTGTACGTCCTCGACGGCGGCGACGCGAGCAAGAAGGACCCCGCCGAGGCCGGCAACTTCCTCGTCCAGAAGTTCGACAACGCGGGCAAGTTCCTCTCGCAGTTCTCTCTGAAGGACGAGGCGCTTGGCGCGAAGAACAGCCCGACGCGCCTGGCGGTCGACAGCCGCGGCCACGTCTACGTCACGCAGCCGCGCGCGGGCCTGGTGCGCGAGTATGCCCCCGACGGCAAGCTGGCGAAGGACTTCGCCATCCCCGGCGCGTACGCCCTGACCGTCCGCAAGATTGGCGGCAAGGAGCAGGTCATCGTGATCGCCCGCGGCGGCGAGCGCCTGGACAAGCCTGTCTCCGAGGCCCAGGTGATCCAGGAGGGGAGCCTCGGCCCGACCATCCCCCTGGAGCGCCCCATCAACAACGGCGAAGACGTGGCCGCCGACGGGACGGGCAACCTCTATGTGCTGGCCGACGTGCACCAGATCTACAAGTTCGGTCCGGCGGGGAAACTCGTGACCATCATCGGCGGCGGCACGAACCTGCGCCTGGAGGATGGCAGCGAGCTCTACCACACGGTGGCCCTGGACTCGAAGGGGAACATCTACTCCATCACCCCCGGCAACCCCGGCTGGGTGACGCGGTTCGACGCCGGCGTGACCACCGTCACGCGGCGCAAGGGGCAGTTCACGTGGTGCGACCCGTGGGGCGTGCACGGCGGGTACACGCCCTTCGCGATCGATCCGGACGACCGCCTGTGGGTGGGCGCCGTGGGCAAGTGCGGAGACCAGCCGGAGCACCACTACCGGCCGTGCGTCCTCAGGGCCGAGGCGAGCTTCATCGGGCCCGGCGCGAAGCAGACCGCGGTCTCAAGCGCCCTGGTGCTGGGCCTGAACCTCGCCGTCGAGACGAAGCTGCCGTACAACGTGGCGTGCGAGCTTGCCCCCGTGTCGGCGGAGTTCATCGTCAAGGCCGGCGTGCGGCGGGTCCAGGAGCTCGACGTATCGTATCATGTGTATGACGCGTACAAGAACGAGGCCGCCGTGGGGAGCTTCGCGCTGAAACTCAAGGACGGCGAGGAGTCGCGGCAGGCGGTCTCGTTCACCCCGCCGCGGTGGGGCTGGTACTCGGTCCAGTTCCAGGTGGCCCACAAGGGCGAGCGGCTGACGGGCCTCGCCTGCCACGTCGGCGCGACGCCGAAATTCCCGGGCATGCCGGTCCTCGCGCCCGGCGAATCGCCCGGCGGCACCGAGGATGCCCCGCGCCAGGCCTTCACGGGCCTGAACCTGATGCGCGTCCATCCGAAGCCGGGGAACCTCGAGCAGATCGAGAAGACGATCGACGCGGCCGTGAAGTTTGGCCTCACGCTCGTCGCCCAGTTCGAGGGCAAAGACCAGTGCACGCCCGATTTCGTGCGGCAGACGGTCGCCCGGCTCAAGGGCCGCGTGAAGTTCTGGGAGATCATGAACGAGCCGAACTTCACGTTCAAGCCCGACGCGTACGGGACGCTCGTGAAGCAGCTCTACCCGATCATCAAGGGCATCGACCCCGAGGTGAAGGTGCTCGCCCCGACCGTCTGCGGCATCAACCTGGACTGGCATGAACAATTCTACAAAGCGGCGGGAAAGGACTCGTTCGACATCCTCTCGATCCACGACTACGAGGGGCACGAGAGCGTCGACCCGTGGCACTGGTGGTGGAAGATGGCGGCCCTCCGCAAACTCATGGCGTCGCACGGCGACGGCGAGAAGGCGATCTGGCAGACCGAGCGGGCCGTCGGCGGCATCCGCGGAAAGAATTTCCTCGCCACCTGCCAGGCCGTGCGCGTCACGCTCCACGAGGACCTGCTGGCGTCGCTCGGCATCCCCGCCGAGCACAACCTGCACTATTACCTCAACGACCACGGGTACGGCAGCGTGCCCACGTTCCTGTGGTCGCGGGCCGGGCCGCACCCAGGGGCCCTGGCGACGCGCACGCGGCAGGCCATGATCCAGGGGCGGCGGCTGGCGGAGGTCCTCGACCTCGGCCCGACGGGCAAGAAGATATTTATGGTCCTTCATTACAAGGGCGACGACGGCTCGACGATCATCCTCCGCAACCTCGGCACGCTCGACCGGCCGCTGGAACTCGGCGTCAAGGGCGGCGACTCGGTCGAGGCGGTCGACGCGTTCGGCAACTCCGAGAAGCTGGCGATCAAGGGCGGCAAGGTCGCGCTCGCGGTTTCGTCGCTCCCGACGTACCTGCGCCTGGTGAAGGGGCAGGAGGTCGCCGTGCCGCGGATCGACTTCGGCCGCAACATCGCGGGGCTGGCAAAGTTCACGTACTCGGCGACCGCCAAGGGCAACTTCGCCCTCCTCGCCAACGGCATCATGGAGACGGTGCACGCGGGCCATCCCAGCGGCGGCACCGACGGCAAGGCGATCTGGACGGGCGACCTGCCCACGCTTCCGCAGACGCTCGAGATGGCGTTCGAGCAGCCGCAGACCGTGAGCCGCCTGCTCCTCTTCGGCGTGCGGCCCGACAACCAGTTCTGCGCCCTGCTGGATTACGACCTCGAGTGCCACGACGGGAAGGGCTGGGTGACGATCCAGAAGGTCCGCACGCCGCTGCCGGAGAGCGAGGTGGTCGAGACGCCGCAGTGCCGGTCGGTGAGCTGGGACAAGGACGAGAACTTCCACGTCAGCGAGTTCAAGCCGGTCACGACGAATCGCCTTCGCCTGGTGGTCCATCGGACCACGTTCGGCTTCTTCCCCGACGAGGCGGCGCGCAAGGCCTCGGGCAGCGACATGCCGGGCAAGCTGATGCTTCGCGAGGTCGAGATCTACGGCCCGACATCCCCCTGAGCGGGTTGCGCAACAACCATGGCGCGGCGGGTCAGGAGACCCGCCGCGCACACTTCCAGCGATGGCCGGCCCGAGTCGGCCGGACTTGCAGCGGCGCGGGTCCGTGACTACAATGCCCCGGAACTCGAACCCAGGGTGACCTGTGAACAGGCGGGAATTCATGAAAACGACCGGTGCGGTGGGCGTGGCGGCCATGGCTGCCGGGATCGCGGGCGGGCCTCTCGGCGCGGAGGAACTGGCGCAGGCGATGCCGAAGATCAAGCTCGGCCCCTTCGAGGTCTCACGCTTCATCCTCGGCGCCAACCCGTTCGCCGGCTACGCGCATCGGCCCGGCACGGACCTCGAGACCGAGATGAAGGCGTTCTACACCGACGAGCGGATCATGGCCGTCCTCGACGAGGCCGCCGCGTGCGGCATCACCGCGGTCAGCGTGTGGCCGGGCAAGTGGTGGTTTGACCTGTGGGCGAAGTATAAGTCGCGCGGCGGCAGGATGCCCGCGTGGATTTCGCAGCCCATGCCGGCGCCCGAAAAGATGAAGGAGGAGATCGCCGACTCCGTCAAGAACGGCGCCAAGGCCGTCTACGTCCAGGGCCACTGCGTGGAGCGAGAGTTTGAGGGCGGCACGTTCGACACCTGCCGCGGGTGGCTGGAGCACATCAAGAGCCTGGGCGTCGGGGCGGGCCTCGCGGCGCACCGGCCGGACGTGCACCTGGAGGCCGAGAAACGCAAGTTCCCCGCCGATTTCTATTTCCAGTGCTTCTACAACGTGGCCCACGACGACAAGGTCTACAGTGCCGAGGACCGCGGGAAGGCCGTCGAGGCGATCGCGCAGATCGAGAAGCCGGTCGTGGGGTACAAGATCCTCGGCGCGGGCCGTTTCCCCGCGGCCGAGAGCTTCGCGTTCGCCCTGAAGCATCTCCGGGCCAAGGACGGTTTGTGCGTGGGCGTGTTCCCGAGGGACAACCCGAACCAGATCCGCGAAGACGTGGCGCTCGCGCTTGGCAGGTAACGGATGGATGGGCGTGAACAGAAGCGGCGTTTTGACTTGCCTAACAGGGGTTCGCCCCCTACATTTAACCGTCTTATAAAGTCGGCGGGCGTGCCAGGAGGCAGCGGGACGTGATCGGAAACTGCGGGAAACACATGGTCGGCGGGGCCCTGGTGCTTGCCGCGGCCATGCTCTTGCTGGTCGCGGGCGGGTGCGTGTCGAACGACTGGCGCAGCAGCGACGGGCGCATTGTCACGGGCAAGATCGGTTTTCAGCACGAGGCCACCACCGGCCGGACGTATCATCTGTACATCCCCACCAACTACAACCCCAGGCGGCGATACCCGCTGGTCCTGACGGCCCAGGGCACGTTCCCCTTTGACGAGGCGGCCGCCCAGCGCGACAAGTGGGTCGACGTGGCGGAGAGGTACGGGCTGATCATCTGCTCGGCGGACTTCGACGGCGCGAGCGGCTTCCTGGGCATTCCGAGGGATCGTCCCGCCCCGGAGCTTGTGCGCGATGAGAAGGCGGCGGTGGCGATCATCAGGGAACTCAAGTCGAGGTACAGCATCAACCCGGACGGCATCATGATCACGGGATGGTCGGGGGGCGGGTTCCCGGCCCATTACATCGGCCTTCACCATCCCGAGATCTTCCGGTGCATCGTCGGCCGCGCGGCCAACTTCAACGATCACCTCGTGACCGACGACGTGGCCCTGCGGGCCCGGCACATTCACGTCTACGTGTTCTTTGGCGAGAGCGACCTGCCGGGCTTTGCCGAGCAGAACCGCGAGGCGAACTTCTGGTACACGATGCGTGGCTTCCGCAACTTCGTCATCCAGCCGCAGCCCGGCGGACACGAGCACAACGAAATGGAGGCAGCCCGGTACTTCCTGAACATCGTCAATCACTGGCCGGCCATCCAGATCGACGCGAGCACGACCGAAGGCCCCGCGCCGCTGACGGTTACGTTGCGGGCCCTGGTGCGCGACCCCGATTCGCCCGACGGCCGCGTTGATTCGGTGCTCTGGAACCTCGGCGACGGCCGGATCTCCAGCGCGCCCGAGGTCACGCACGTCTACGAGAGGCCCGGGCTGTATAACGTGTTCCTGATGGTCAAGGACCTGGATGGCCACCAGGAGTTCAAGCAGATCTGGATCAAGGTCAACTGACGGCCTGCCGACGTTTTCCCTTGCTTTCAGGCGGTTTCAGGCTACACTTCCTGCCTTGCCCGCAGCGGGCGGATGCCCGTTGGGGGGGGCATCGGCGGTCCCAGGAGCGCAAAGGAGTTGAAGAGTGGCGAAGAAGGCCCAGTCCAAGAAGAGCCCGGCGGCCTGCCCGTGCGGGCCCGGCTACGTGCTTCCCGAAGGCCACACCCTGTTCACCAGCGAGGCCGTTACGGTCGGCCATCCCGACAAGATCTGCGACCAGATCTCCGATGCGATCCTCGATGCGATGATCGCCCAGGACCCCAAGAGCCGCGTGGCCTGCGAGTGCCTCGTCACGACGGGCCTCTGCCTGGTGGCCGGCGAAGTAACAACCCAGGCCCGCGTCAACATCCAGGACGTGGTCCGCGAGACGATCCGCGACATCGGCTATACCGAGGCGTCGATGGGTCTCGCCTGGGAGCACTGCTCGGTGCTGGTGGCCCTGCACGGCCAGAGCCCCGACATCGCCCGGGGCGTGGACGCCTCGGAGTCGAAGGAGCAGGGGGCCGGCGACCAGGGCATCATGTTCGGCTATGCCTGCCGCGAGACGCCAGAGCTGATGCCCATGCCGATTCAACTGGCCCACCAGCTCTGCACCCGCCTGAAGGAAGTCCGCGAGGCGCGCGGCCTGTCGTGGCTGCGGCCCGACGGCAAGAGCCAGGTGACGGTCCAGTATGACGAGAGAGGCAAGCCCGTCCGCGTCCACACCGTGGTGGTCTCGACGCAGCACGCCGATCAGATCGGCGGCCGCAGCGTCTCGAACGAGGAGATCCGCCAGGGCGTCCTCGACCATGTGATCCGGCCGGTCGTTCCCGGCAAGTTCCTGGACGAAGACACGATTTACCACATCAACCCGACGGGGCGGTTCGTGGTCGGCGGCCCGCACGGCGACTCGGGCCTGACCGGACGCAAGATCATCGTCGACACCTACGGCGGCAAGGGGAGCCACGGCGGCGGAGCATTCAGCGGCAAAGACCCCTCCAAGGTCGACCGCAGCGCCGCCTACATGGCCCGCCATGTTGCGAAGAACATCGTGGCCGCCGGCCTGGCCGAGGAGTGCGAGGTGCAGCTCTCGTACGCGATCGGGGTGGCCGACCCGCTGAGCATCAACGTGGAGACCAACAGCACGGGCAGGATTTCGGACGTCGGCCTGGCGCGGATCATCCGCAACACCTTCCCCCTGAAGCCGCGCCAGATGATCGAGTACCTGAACCTCCTGAGGCCGATCTACCGCAAGACCGCCCAAGGCGGCCACTTCGGCCGCGAGCTGCCGGAGTTCACCTGGGAAGAGCTTCGCATGGTCGACGAGCTGAAGCAGGCGGCCCGGGCCTGCAAGTAGCCCCAGCGAAATCACACCCAGAGCCAGAGCGCGGCAGGCAGTCTTGCCCGCCGCGCAGCCCATCGGCGTCCACCACCGAGCGCGGCGGGTCTCCTGACCCGCCGCGTGAAGTCTCGCGAGTCTCTCAGCAGGGGGCTTCGCCATCGGCGGAGCCCTTTCTGTTGGGCGGGCTGCGCAAAAAAGCGCCCGCCCCGGTTCAGGTGGCCGAGGCGGGCAGGTCCAAATGGAAAGGAGGCATTACCTTTATCGGCTGGTTTTCCGATTTGCTTTAATCAGTATTGCCGCAACACCCCGATGACGACGCCCTGGATGCGGACGCCGTCGGGGTCGATGGAGAGGGGCCGCATTGCACCGTTGCGCCTATGGCTCTCGCTGTTGTTACAGACTCGTTGCGCTACAGCGGTTGGTTTGGCGGTACAATCCACGGGAAGGCGAAGGGGGAGCCTGGTGCTTGGAAAAGGAGCCATTCGATGAGCGCGAGTCAAGCAGAGCGGCTGCGTGTCCTGGTGGTCCGCACCGTGGTTGTGGGCATTCTGGCGGTTGGCGTGGTCGCGCTGCACGACGCTTCGCAGAAGGCGCCGGTCGAGGCGGCGACCGCGGACCCGACGGGCACTCAACGGGAAGCGAAAGCCGCGGACGGCCAAGGCCTCCGGGTTTTCGTGTGCGGGCCGGATGGCAAGCCGTTTCCGCACGCCAGGGTTCTGGTGAATATGCACAAGGCGCCCCAGGGCGAGGACGGGACCGTCTTCGTTCCCCATGAGCAGCTTGAGCGTCAAGGCCCAGGGCTGCTCCTGATGGTGCAGGGCGGACTCGCCGGGAAGCCGCTGAGCTGTGCCCGGTTCATCGACTACGTCACGGGCAAGGAGAACATCACCGTCCGCCTGTGGCAGAGCGGATCGATTAGCGGCCGGGTCCTGAGTGCCCAGGCAGCGCCGCTTGATGGCGCACGAGTTTCGGCACTCATGGATGTGGGAGGGCTCACGTGCCACGGGACCACGCCGGTTGGTGAACCCGTTGTGACAGACGCGACGGGGCATTTCACGCTGCGCGACCTGTATCCGGACACGAGGTACAGACTTCGCGTGACATGCCCGCGACGGGAACGCAAGCAGACGGATTGGGTCGCCGTCGGAAGCCGCGAACTCGGCGACAGACTTCAGGTGGTCCTGCGGGATGCGCCTGGCTCTGTTGCAGGGCGCGTGGTCGATGGGAAGGGCAGTCCGGTGGCAAACTCGCGTGTCATCCTTGGACACCCCTGTATTCCTGACGCTGTGGCGGTCACGGACGCCGAAGGGAAGTTCCGGATAGGGGACTTGGTTCCTGGGGAGGAAGTAACGCTGTGCATCGGCTGGAACTTTCAGAAAGCCAAGGTGGGAACCGAAGACCTGGTCCTTGTGGCTCGGGACCGCCAGCCGTGATCAAACCCCGACTCGTGCAGAAGCGAGATGGCCAATCAGGAACGAGATGCCCACGCATACGCCGCGGTTCAGGAACTCCGCCGCGCAAACTGGCATTGTCGTTTCAGCCACTCCACATGCCAGGCGGGATCAGTACTTTCTGAGCACCCCGATCACGACGCCCTGGATGCGGACGCCGTCGGGATCGACGTAGATCGGCCGCAGGGCGGCGTTGGCGGGCTGGAGGCGGATGCGGTCGGGCTCGCGGTAGAGCTTCTTGAGGGTGGCCTCACCGTTATCGAGCAGGGCGACGACCGTCTCGCCGTTGCCGGCATCGTGGCGTTTCTCGACGATGACGTAGTCGCCGTCGCGGATTTGCTCCTCGATCATCGAGTCGCCGCGGACCTGGAGGACGAACGTCTCGCCCGGCCGCCCGCGGAAAAGGCTCTCCAGGTCGAGGACCTCGGGCGCTTCGATGGCCTCGATGGGGCTGCCGGCGGCAATGCGGCCCACCAGGGGCAGGGCCGAGGGCTTCCCGGCCAGTTCGGGCGCGAGTTCGATGGCCCGGCTCCGCAGGGCCTGGCGATGGATGGCACCTTTGGCCTCGAGGGCCTCGATGTGCTCGAAGACCGTCGGCCGCGAGACGCCCAGGTGATTGGCGATCTCCTGCATCGTGGGCGCATAGCCCTTGTCCGCGAAGTACTCGCGGATGAAGTTCACGATTTCAAGTTGTCGAGGCGTCAGGTTCATAGGGCCAGCCTTTCCATTTAGCATTCGCGGTGCCGGGTGAGCAGGTGCAACCGCAAGACGGAACAACACGCGGTCGCCTGCGGCTCCCCGCTAAACGGGCCACGTACACCTTGCGTGCTCTTGTTATTGTCGTTGCCTTTGTCGTTCACTCCGCACTTCGCACTCCGCACTGAAAGGAGGGGGAGGCCGGGGCGCCCCCTGTTCGCGCCCCAGCCCCTCATGTCTTGCGCCGCCGGTGGGGACGGCGACGCACAAGACGGATGGCGACGGCTTGCCGATCGACCTGCGCGAGGTGAGTGGGGGACACCTCGCGCGGGCCGCACGTGCCGGCAGGGCCGCTCGTTCAGCGACGGTCGGGGGATGGCCGCCTGTGGGGTAGGCGGCCACGAAGGCTCCGTGTCTGGTCAGCCGCGACCCGTCGAAACGGGTGAGGCGGGCGGGCTGAGGGGGGCACGGGAATCCCCTCAACCTCGCCCTCGCCTCATCCCGGTTATCGCGTTCGGGCTGCGGTCCGGACTCGAAGGACCGGTCGCCTGTGGTCGGTCGTCGCAATGCGAGAGGAAGTTTCCTTGCACTCCCGCCTGACGGCCGCTATAAGCGCCTTGTTAATCGTCGGATGTCAAAGACCAGTGCCGCATTCGTTAGCACTATGTTAGCCTAACCGTGGCCTAACGTCAAGAGGAAAACCGGCAGAATCAGAAGAATAATTCGGTGTTTCTGTCGGAACCATGACGCGTATGTAACTTGTTGCTGGAAAGTGACTTACATCGGTTGGTTTTGTTGCTGGAGGAAACGGAGATCTCTTCAGAGGAGAAATTCTCCAAGATGGCCATCGCAAGCACAATCGTCGCGGACCGTGTTCGGCGCCTGCGGAAGCAGCTCCGGCAGCGGAAGGTCGAGGCGCTCCTTGTCACCGAGCCGATCGACGTCGGCTACGTCTCGGGCTTCACCGGAGACGATAGCTGGCTGCTCGTAGGGAGCGGCAAGGGCTGGCTCCTGACGGACTTCCGCTATGCCGAGCAAGCGGAGGCCGAGTGCCCGGACTTCGCGCTGGTCGTGCGGCGGGCGGGGCTGGTCGAGGCGCTCGCGCCGGTTCTTCGGCGGAAGGGCGTGAAGCGGCTCGGCTTCGATCCGGAGACGGTGACGGTTGCGCTCCTCAAGCGGCTGCGGAAGGGGCTGAAAGGCGTTCGCCTGGTGCCGGCGCCTCAGGTCATCAGCAGCCTGCGGGTGCGCAAGGACGCCTTGGAGCAGAAGGCCATCCGCAACGCGGTCCGCGTGGCCGAGGAGGCGTGGGCGGCGTTCCGGAAGAGCGTCCGGCTGGGGATGACCGAGCAGGCGCTGGCGGCCGAACTTGACCACCGGATGCGGCTGGCGGGGGCGGAAGGGCCCGCGTTTCCGACGATAATCGCCATCGACGCCTCGGCGTCGAAGCCGCACGCGCGGGCCGGCGGCAGGCGCCTGAAGCGGGGGTCGGTCCTCCTCGTGGATTTCGGTGCCAAGGTAGGCGGCTACGTGTGCGACTTGACACGCGTGCTTTTCGCCGGTAAGATCGCATCTTGCGCGCGACGAGTTTATTGCTTGGTCCAAGAGGCTCAGGCCGCCGGTATTGCCTGCGTCAAGCCGGGCGCCGCGTTTTCGGAGGTCGACGCGGCCGTGCGGCGCGTGATTGCCGACGCCGGTTTCGGAGAGCAGTTCCAGCACGGGACGGGCCACGGCATCGGCCGGCAGGTGCACGAGGCGCCCGCCCTGGGGCCTCGGGTCGGCAAGGGGCGGCTGGAACCCGGCATGATCGTCACCGTGGAGCCGGGCATCTACTTGCAGGGCCGGTTCGGCATACGCATCGAAGATGACGTGCTCGTCACCCCGAAGGGGCACGAGGTTCTGACGCACGTGGAGAAGGACCTGGGGGAGATGGTCCTGGAGTTGTAGCCTCTCTTCCGGCCAGGAGTCGGGACGAATTGCAGGGGGAGAATGCCATGGGAAGCGAAAGAGGTGTGGCGGGCGGCGGCAAGGTCGACATCGAAGGCATTCGCCAGCTCCTCGCGCTGATGAACGAGCACGGCCTGGTGGAGTTGGAGATCGAGCAGGACGACCTGGTGGTGCGGCTTCGCAAGGCGGGAGCCGTGCCCCTGGCCGTAGCGGTGGCAGCCGTGCCTGTGGCGGCCGGGCCGGCGGTGCCGGGCGCTGCGGCGGCCGCCCCGGCGGCGCCCGTCCGGGAGGAGAAACTCCCCACCATCAACTCGCCGATGGTCGGCACGTTCTATGCCACGCCCAGCCCGGATGCCGAGCCCTACGTCAAGGTGGGCGACCACGTGACCGAGGAAACGGTCGTGTGCATGATCGAGGCCATGAAGGTGTTCAACGAGATCCGGGCGGAGATGAGCGGGACGATCGAGAGGCTCCTGGTCAAGAACGCGCAGGCCGTGGAATTCGGTCTGCCGCTGTTTGTGGTCCGGCCGGACTAGCGATGGGAGGCATCGCGCGGCGGGTCTTCTGACCCACCGCGGGGGCCGCGAGGGCGAGCGCTAACGCGGTGGGTCGGGAGACCCGCCGCGCAGCCAGTCAGGAAGTCGGGAGCCGGCATGTTTTCACGCATCCTGGTGGCGAATCGCGGCGAGATTGCCCTGCGGGTCATCCGGGCGTGCCGCGAGATGGGCGTTGAGGCGGTGGCCGTGTATTCCGAGGCCGACCGCGGCGCCCGGTACCTGGAGCTCGCCCACGATGCGATCTGTATCGGCCCGGCGTCGCCGGCCCAGTCGTACCTGAATATCGCCCGCCTTGTCTCGGCGGCCGAGGTCGCCGACGTCGACGCCATCCACCCCGGCTACGGTTTCCTGGCCGAGAACCCGCACTTCGCGGAGGTCTGCCGCTCGTGCAACATCGAGTTCATCGGGCCGAGCGTGGAGGCGATGCGCCGCGTCGGCGACAAGGTTGAGGCGAGGCGGCTGGCGAAGAAGGCGAAGATCTACACCATCCCCGGCTCCAGCGCCGCCTTGGAGAGCGAGGACGAGGCGATCCGGGTGGCCCACGAGATCGGCTACCCCGTGCTCGTGAAGGCGGCGGCGGGCGGCGGCGGCCGCGGCATGCGGGTCGCCCACAACGACATCAGCCTGGTGCAGGCCGTGCGGCAGGGGCGGTCCGAGGCCGAGGCCGCCTTCAAGGATGGGCGGGTATATCTGGAAAAGTATATAGAAGGCGCCCGCCACGTGGAAGTCCAGGTCCTGGCGGACCATCACGGCGACTGCGTGCACCTGTGGGAGCGCGACTGCTCGCTCCAGCGCCGCTACCAGAAGCTCGTGGAGGAGTCGCCCTCGCCGGGCATCAGTCCGAAGACCCGTGAGAAGCTATGCGACGCCGCGGTGCGGATGGCCGCCGAAGCCAGGTACACGAATGCCGGCACGGTCGAGTTTCTCGTCGACGCGAAGGAGGTGTTCTACCTGCTGGAGGTGAACGCCCGCATCCAGGTCGAGCACCCGGTGACCGAGATGGTGACGGACCTGGACTTGGTGCAGGCGCAGATCCGGGTGGCGGCGGGCGAGCCGCTGGGCTTCCGCCAGCGCGACGTGGTGCAGCGCGGCCACGCCATCGAGTGCCGCATCAATGCCGAGGACTGCATGAACGATTTCCGCCCGTCGCCCGGGCGGCTGGAGAAGTTCCGCGTGCCCGGCGGGCCGGGCGTCCGCGTCGACACCCACTGCTACGAGGGGTGGACCATCAGCCCGCACTACGATTCGATGATCGCGAAGCTGATCGTGCACCGTCCGACCCGCAAGGCGGCCATCGCCACGATGAAGCGGGCCCTGACGGAGTTCACGATCGAGGGCGTAAAGAGCACCGTGCCGATCCATATCGAAATCATGTCGAACCCTGACTTCAACTCCGGCCGCGTCGATACCGGCTGGGTCGAACGGATCTGGTGAAGTGCGGAGTGCGGAGTAAAGAAGCCCGTGTGCCACGGCCGGCTTGCCCGGCCGTGAGGTTGCGCGGGTGCACCTCATCCGAGGGGTGTCACGCTTTCGTACAGGCGCGAAAACCGGCAAACTTGCACCGGCGAACTTGCGCTTGACATGGGCGCCGTCGGTCCGTATTCTTGCGCGGCCTCTTGAGGAGAAGCGACGTGGGCGGGTCCCGGATTTCAGTGGCGGCACTGGTGGCGACCGTGATGACGGGCTCGATGCCCGTCTGCGCCACGAAGGCTAAGCCGTCGCTGGAATCGTAGGGTTCGCCGCCCAGGCGAGCGGTGTATCCGGCCCTGCGATTCCAAGAATCGCGGGGCCTTTTTTGTCGGGTTGCCGATATAGAATGGGTCAACGAAAGGAGTGGGTACGATGGGCCTGAAGGTGACGGTCGTGGGCGTGGGGCTGGTGGGCGAGGCGATTGTCTCTTGTCTGAAGGAGCGGAAGTTCCCCTGCGAGTGGCCGCCGCGCGTGGCCGCCACGCGGGAACGTCCCGAGACGCTCGCCGGCGAGAAGATGCTGGTCGAGGAGACCAGCGCCGACTCGTTCAACGGCGCGGACCTCGTCCTGTTTGCGGGCCAGGAAGGCGCCAAGGGCGCCAGCGTGACGTGGCGCGAGACGGCCGAGAAGGCCGGGGCGTGGAGCATCGACAACGGCCGCGACTTCCGCCTGGCCGCCGACGTGCCGCTCGTGGTGCCGGAGGTGAACTCCGACGCCATCACCCCCGAGACCCGCTTCATCGCGAGCCCCAACTGCTCGACGATCCAGATGGTCGTGGCCCTGGCGCCCCTGCACCGCGCGGCCAGGATCAAGCGGATCGTCGTCGCCACGTACCAGGCAACCTCGGGCTGGGGAATGCGCGGGCCGCAGGAGCTTCGGGCCCAGACGCCCAAGGCCCTCGTGTCGCAGGAGAACCTGGAGTTCGACCCCAAGGTGTTCGCGCGGCCGATCGCGTTCAACTGCATCCCGCACATCGACCAGTTTGTCGACGGCGATTACACGCGCGAAGAGATGAAGATGGTTCACGAAACCCGCAAGATCCTCGGCGACTCGAAGATCAAGATCTCGGCGACCACCGTCCGCGTGCCGGTCCTCAACGGCCACAGCGAGGCCGTGTGGATCGAGACGGCGAAGAAGCTTTCGGCCGACGAGGCTCGTGAGCTTCTGCGTCACGCCCCCGGCATCGTCGTCATGGATGAGCCGGACCCGGCGAATAACCGGCGGACGTACCCGACGCCGCTGGACCTCCTGAAGCCCGAGTACAGGGACGTGACGCTTGTGGGCCGCATCCGCGAGGACATCAGCTCGGCGAAGGGCCTGGCGATGTGGGTGGTGTCGGATAACATCCGCAAGGGCGCTGCCCTGAACGTCGTCCAGATCGCCGAGGAATTGCTGCGGCGCGGGCTGCTGAAGGCGTAGGGCATGCCGCGTTTAGCCGCGGCCGGCACGGCCGCGTAACAGGCCGGGGGGCGCCATCTGGGCATCCGCGTCGCCGTACCGGCGACGGCCAAGAGATGGTGATCGTCGCCGTACCGGCGACGGCTAAACAGTACAGTTCATCGAGGAGATCGCATGAAGGTCGTGAAATTCGGCGGCACGTCGCTGGCCAGTGCCGCCCAGATTCGGAAGGTGTGCGAGATTGTCCTGGCGGACCCGAAGCGCCGCCTCATCGTCGTCTCGGCGCCGGGCAAGCGCGACAAGAGCGACACGAAGGTCACCGACCTGCTGATCGCCTGCGCCGAGGCGTACCTGAAGACCGGTTCGGCCGAGAAGGAGGCCGAGGCGGTCATCACGCGCTACGGCGACATCGCCCGTGAGCTCGGCGTCTCGGGCGATCTGGCGCGAGAGATTGCGGACGATATCCGCGGGCGCCTGGCCACGTCGACCGCCGACCGCGGGCACTTCCTCGACACGATGAAGGCCGCCGGCGAGGACAACTCCGCGAAGCTCGTCGCGGCGTACCTCCGGACGATCGGCGCCGACGCCCACTACGTGAGCCCGAAGGACGCGGGGCTCCTCGTGAGCCACGAGTTCGGCAACGCCCAGGTGCTGCCGGAGTCGTACCGGAACCTGGCGCGCCTGCGCGATGCCCCGGGGATCACGATCTTCCCCGGGTTCTTCGGCTATTCGCCGGCTGGCGCGATCGTGACGTTCCCGCGCGGCGGGTCGGACATCACCGGCTCGATCCTGGCGGCCGCCGTCAAGGCGGAGGTCTACGAGAACTTCACCGACGTGGACTCGGTGTTCGTCACGAACCCGAACCTCGTGCCCAACCCGCGGCCGATCACGGAGCTGACGTATCGCGAGATGCGCGAGCTTTCGTATGCGGGGTTCAGCGTATTCCACGAGGAGGCCCTCTCGCCGGTCTTCCACGCGGGCGTGCCGGTGTGCATCAAGAACACGAACAATCCCACGGCGCCGGGGACGCGGATCGTCCTGGAGCGCGTGTGCCCTCTGGGGTCGGTCACCGGCATCGCGTGCGGCGACGGCTTCTGCACGGTCTACGTGAGCAAGTATCTGATGAACCGCGAAATCGGGTTTGGCCGGCGGCTCCTCCAGGTCCTCGAAGAGGAGGGGCTCTCGTACGAGCACACGCCTTCGGGCATCGACAATATCTCGGTCATCCTGCGGGAGCGCGAATTCACGCCCGCGAAGGAGGCCGCGGTGGTCGAGCGGATCCGCAAGGAGCTCCAGACCGACGACGTGGAGGTCGAGCGCGGCCTGGCGCTGGTGATGATCGTGGGCGAGTGCATGCGGAACGCCGTGGGCCTGGCGGCCCGGGCCACGAAGGCCTTCGCCACGGCCGGCGTCAGCATCGAGATGATCAACCAGGGCTCCTCCGAGGTGAGCATGATGTTCGGCGTGAAGGCCGCCGACATGGCCAACGCGGTGAAGGCGCTGTACCAGGAGTTCTTCGGGGCATGACGCTCGATCCGCTGGGCGCGGCGGGTCGGGGCACTTGTTTAGCGTGGCCGTGCCACCCGGCTATCTGAGCAACGCGCCAAACACGTACGGGTCGGGAGACCCGCCGCGCGAAGGCGTTGCCTTTACCATTCACTTCGCCCTCCGCATTCCGCACTCCGCGCTCCGGCGGATTCCCGTTGACCCTCTTTCCGCGACACTTAGAATAGCCCTCGCTCGTTCACCGAAAGCGCTGAGACCCGGGGCCGGCCATGCGCGCCATCACGTTCCACATCAGCCCGCCGAAATGGTTTGCCTGCAAGGCCCTCGGCCGATTCCGAAAGAGCGTCTACTGGGGCCCCCTGTCCTCTTTGCGGCTCCACGATGTCCCGGAGCAGCCGCTGCCTGGCGACGAGTGGGTCCGCGTGCGGCCGCGCCTGGGCGGCATCTGCGGGAGCGACGTCAACCATGTCCTGCTGAGCGATCCGCCGGACGTGTTTACGAGCGGCCTGGCCATCGAGCCGATCGTCTTGGGCCACGAGAGCGTGGGCCTGGTGACGGATCGCGGCCCGGCGGCCCAGGACGTGCAGGAGGGGCTGCGCGTCAACGTTGACCCGATCGTGGCGTGTGCGGCGCGGGGCCTCCCGCCGTGTCCGTCCTGCCGGGAGGGACAGTTCTACACATGCTGGAACGTGGCCCAGGGCCGGGAAGGGCTCGGCATTTCCCTCGGCCACTCGGCCAAGCTGGGCGGCTCGTGGGCCGATTCGTTCGTCGCCCACAAGTCGCAACTGGTTCCCGTGCCCGAGGGGCTGACCGACGAGCAGGCGGTGCTTGTGGACCCGCTGTCGGCAAGCGTGCACGGCGTCCTCCGGCGGCCGCCCGGGCCGACGGACCAGGACGTGCTCGTCATGGGCTGCGGCCTCCTGGGCCTGGGGGTCATCGCCTTCCTGCGGGCGTGGGGGTTCAAGGGCTACCTGCTGGCCTTGGCCCGGTACCCGTTCCAGGAGACGCTGGCCCTGCAACTGGGGGCGAGCGAGGTCTGGGACGCGAAGGACCTGCGCGAGAAAGACCTCTACGACCGCCTGGCCGAGCGGTACCAGATCAAGACCGTCCGCGGCAGGCACGGAAAGAAGATCCTCCTGGGCGGCGTGGATCTCGTCTACGACACGCTCGGGAACCGCAACAGCGTCGAGGACGCGCTGCGGGTCGTGCGGCCGCAGGGGACTGTGATGATCGTCGGCATGGGCCATCCGCGGTGGGTGGACTGGGACGCGATTCCGTTCAAGCAGTTGAACGTGATGGGCAGCCAGGGCCGCGGCATCGAAGAGTGGCGCGGCCAGCCGCGGCACACTTACGAGATCGTCCACGAGCTGATGGCCGAGGGGCGGTTTCCGAGCGAGAAGCTCCTGACGCACATCTTCCCGCTCGAAGACTACCGTGAGGCGCTCGATGTGCTGACCCACAAAGGCCGCCACGCGGCCGTCCATGCGGCGTTTCGGATCAGCGGTTGAGCACTCCGGACATCTGTCTTACCGCAGAGGCCGCAGAGAACGCTGAGAGAAGAAACGACAAAGGCATTCATCACAGAGAGAGGACTGGGAAACAGCGGACGGCCGGAACTGCAGCCCTCAATGTCGGCGGATCTCGTCTATGGTTTGCGCTTTGCCAATGCTGCCGGCGTTTCCGGTTCCTCGGCCCAAGGTTGTTCTTTGCTGATGTTTCCATTGCACTATTCAGCTACATGTATTCTCTATGGTGCATGCTTCTTGCCGTTGTGTTTCTCTCGGCGTTCTCTGCGGCCTCTGCGGTGAGACGGATTCCAGGAGCTACTTCAGCATCTTCGCGATGGTCTTCCTGCCGGGTTTCTCGATCAGCCCGCGCTCGGTGATGATGCCGGCGATCAGGTCGGCGGGGGTCACGTCGAAGGCGGGGCAGTAGACCTTCGAGCCGGTCGGGGCGGTCTGGCGGCCGAACCCGTGCGTCACTTCCGCCGCGCCGCGCTCCTCGATCGGAATCTCGGCACCCGACGCAATCGCCAGGTCGAACGTGCTCGACGGGGCCGCCACGTAGAACGGGATGCCGTGGTGCTTCGCCAGGACCGCCACGCCGTACGTTCCGATCTTGTTGGCGGTGTCGCCATTGGCGGCGATGCGGTCGGCGCCGACGAGAACCAGGTTGACCTTCCCTTGTTTCATGACCACGGCGGCCATGTTGTCGCAGATCAGGGTGCAGTCGATGCCCGCCTGCTGGAGTTCCCACATCGTCAGGCGGGCCCCCTGGAGGAGCGGCCGCGTCTCGTCGGCGTAAACCTGGAACCGCCGCCCGAGCTCGTGCGCGCGGTACAGCGGGGCGAGGGCCGTGCCGTACTCGGCCGTGGCGAGGCTCCCCGCGTTGCAGTGCGTCAGGACGCCGCAGCCTTCCTTGACGAGGTGCTGCCCGTGGTCGCCGATGTGCCGGCACATCGCGGCGTCCTCGTCGCGGATGGTCTTGGCCTCCTTCAGAAGCGCCTCCTTGATCACCCGCCCGCCCTTGCCGTGATACTCCTGGGCAATGCGCTTCATCCGGTCGAGGGCCCAGAACAGGTTGACGGCCGTCGGGCGGCTGGTGGCAAGGTACTCGGCCGCCAGGCGCACGCGCTCCAGCACCTCGCGCTCATCGTCCGAGGACTCCTGCACGGCGACCACCACGCCCATCGCCGCCGCCACGCCGATGGCCGGGGCCCCGCGGACGCGCAGCGCCTTGATGGCCTCCCACACCTGCTCGACCGTGCGGCAGTGGAGGAAGCGGAGTTCGGTGGGCAGGAGTGTCTGGTCGATGATCTCCATGCGTCCGTCGAGGCCGCCGACCCATCGGACGGTTTGCTCAGGCATGCCCGGCCCTCACGTTCTCGTCGGCGATGGCGACGCGCTCCGCCAGCCGCAGCTTGTACTGGAGGACCTTCTCGCGGAGCGATGGGTCCGCTGTGGCGAGGATCTGGGCGGCCAGGATGGCGGCGTTGACCGGCCCGCCCTTGCCGATGGCGACCGTGGCCACCGGCACGCCGCCGGGCATCTGGACGGTCGAAAGAAGGCTGTCGAGCCCGCCGAGGCCGCTGGTGGGCATCGGCACGCCGATGATGGGCAGGGGGGTCAGGCTGGCCAGAACGCCTGCCAGGTGGGCGGCGCCGCCAGCCGCCGCGATGATCACCGCCAGGCCGCGTCCGGCGGCCGAGGTGGCGTATTCGTGGGCCGTGTCGGGCGTCCGGTGGGCGGAGATGACCCGAAGCTCGTAGGGGATCCCGAACTCGGCGAGCGTGGTGGCGCAGGGGCGCATGGTCTCAAGGTCGGATTCGCTTCCCAGGACAATGCCGACTCGCGGCGGGGCAACCTTCTTGGGGCTCACAGGGGTTTCCTCCAAAGGGTCACTATGCGAGTATAAATGGGCGGGCAGCGGGCGTCAACCCGTTTCGGGCTGAGGCGCCTCCTATGGGTGGCAAGGTCACCTGCCGTTGCGTGGCCGTGCATGCCACATCGCCACAGCACGGCCAGGCAACGGCGGGTGACCGTGCCACCCCCCGGAATCCGCGGCGCTGCCTCAGCCTACCCCCCCCCGAATACTTGCCCGACCGATTTGACTTTGGGTGAAAATGTTGTATTTTTGCAACGTCTTGCGCTTGGGTTTCGCTGGCTCCACGTCACCTGAGGGGTTTGTGGCAAAACCGAAACAACCATTGCGCGCCGAGTCTCTCGCCACGGAACACCTGCGGGGGGGCCGCCTCCTGGCCGAGTTCGCTCGGGGTGACAGCATAATCGAGCCCGTCGCGGAAGCGGCGGGAGACTTTGCACCGGCGATGACGTGAGGATATCAAGGAGCAGGTTGTGCCAACCGCGCGAATCCTGGTCGTCGACGACGAGTTGATCC
>Ga0315273_10001032_pt1 | contig 30806 bp, 19 predicted proteins | sample YL17G02_0_MG_FD_205753 | JGI IMG/M metagenome (GOLD analysis project Ga0315273, IMG submission 205753) | Sediment microbial communities from Yellowstone Lake, YNP, Wyoming, USA - YL17G02_0 | ecosystem: Environmental > Aquatic > Freshwater > Lake > Sediment | place: USA: Wyoming | collected... | reverse complement strand
GGCGGCAGCACCGCGCGACGCCACCATGAAGGCGCTTCGCTGTCGTTTCATCCGGTCAGGTACATCGAGCTCTTCGGCGGCGGCGCCAACATGGGACGCACCGGCTCCACGACCGATCTATTCAGTCCCAGTCCGGTTGGCGATAAAGTCGATGTCGATTACAAACAGTATTTCTACAACGGTGGCGCCCGAATCACTTATCGCGGCATGATGGTTGTGGGCGAATTCCGCGGCAATCAATTTCGGGACAATCGCGATGAAAACCGCAATCAGGACCGCATGGAAGGCAGAGTATCCGCCTCCATACCGATTCCGCGCTACGAGCGGATCGTCTTGCAGGGCGGTTTCCGTCATTTCGAGACCAAGTACAAAACAACTGATTTTATGATCAGTTCCAATCGCGGTTGGGGCGCCGCCTCAATGGCGTTGCCTCCCGATTTCCTCTTCAAGTACTACGTAATGCTGGATCGCACTTCCTCCGACAGCGATTACACCGCCTATGACAATCTGGTACACGCCTTCTACGCCGGTTACACCAACCACCGTTATGGTGGCGTGACTGTCGGCTACCAGTATGACGTCAACGACCAGTACTGGGAGCGGACGAATGCAAACTCGTTGTACGGTTCCGGCTGGCTAAGACCGGCTCCTCAGGCCGAGTTGCGCGCCGAGTACGGCACCCGCGCCGAGGATGTAAAAGAGAGTGTTCGACTGGTTGGCAACGAAGACATTAACCGCTACCGATTTAGTGGCAAGTATCGCTTTACGGATGTGGGAAACATCGCGCTCAAGTACGAAGGCAAGGTGCGCAAGAACGATGACATCGGCAGCAAGGTCACGCTGAATCGCGCTACGATTGACTGTGGCGTCACGCTCAAGAAATATGCGACCCTCACAGCCGGTTATTCCTACGGCAAAGGCGATTACGAGAACAGTACGAGTAATTTCAAGTTTACCGATCACCTGCTTTACGGTGACGCTACTTCGCAGGAATACCGTGGCCTGACGGTGAGTGCGGGCGCGACTTACTACCGAAGCAAGCGCGATCTGAATGTAGAAAGCTTCAACATCAGATGCGCCGCGGCGTTTCGTTTCTATGACGACTTGCGGCTGGAAGCAATCTACAACGCGCACAACTTCGATGACTTTTTGGTGCGGGACGAATACTACACTGCCAATATCGTGGAAATCAATTTGATTAAAGGTCTATCTTTTTAAGGAGGTACTATTATGAGGATACTACGTATCCTGAGCATTATCGCTCTGATTGCGATGCTCGCGGTCATTGCGGGATGCGAACGAAAAGTTGTGAACGAAGCCAATAACGACAATCAGGGATTATCCGGCTGCTTTGGTTGCCACGGCGAAACGAGTCTCGACGGCGCGATTCTGCAAGCCCAAGGCGAGTGGAACAACTCCCTTCATGCATCCGGCAACAACATCGACTACACGAACCGTGACAAGAGTGATTGTCAGGCCTGTCATGACCAGCAGGGTTTTCTCGATCTGCTGAATACCGGCACCATCGACACGTTGAAATATCAAACGGTCAGCGCGATTCATTGCTTCACCTGTCACGCGCCACACCAGAATGGGAATCTACAGTTGAGAACGGAAGCGCCCTACGCGCTGCAGAATGGCGTGATATTCGACCACGGTGCCGCCAATCTTTGCGTACGTTGCCACCATACCCGCACCTCACTTAATGTCACGCTCGGAACCGCCGATACGACGAAGCTGACCACTCGCATGGGTCCACATCATGGCCCGCAGGGTGACATGTTGCAAGGCACGCTTGGATATCAGTTTAGCGGTTACACCCTTTATCCGACTGCCTCGCAGCACGGCGCGGCGACAGCCGAAGGCTGCATCGACTGTCACATGGGGAATCCCCAAGCGCATGATGGTTACAATATCGGTGGCCACAGCTTCAATATGACCTACTTCAATGAGGAAACCGCGACGGAATACACTCTTAGTGGCGTCTGCACGAGCTGTCATCCTGCAGCGACAAGTCTCGACTACAATCTGAAGGATGTCGACTATAATAACAATGGCGTGAAAGAGGGAATTCAAACTGAGCTAGAAGGTCTCAGGGACACGTTACAAATTTGGCTAAAGGCCGCTGGTGCTCTGACTGAGAATGCCGATACGCATGTCTTCTCCATTAAGAACAACAAGTGGGTCTCGAAGAATGTGGCCGGTGCAGTTTACAACTGGGTGCTGTTCAACGAAGACAGATCGTGGGGCGTGCATAATCCGCAGTATTTTTATCACCTGCTGAAAAGCTCGGTTGATTACATGAAAGCTCACCAATAGTCTTGAGCAATCGGGCAGACGACAGTTCGGATGCCTACAGTACGAATAACCTCCGGGTCAGCCGATCCGGAGGTTCTTTTGTGAGCGGGATGAGCAAGGCGGTGATCTATAGTTGATGGATTGCCCTCTATGCCGCTTTGCGACGGTGCTTGAGGAAATCCCAGAAGACGTATTCACCCAGATTCGTGGGCGAAGCGAAATAGGCGCGTCCGCGATTAAGCTCGGTAAGCTTCTGGACGAACCGCTTAAGGTATGGATCATCGGCGATCATAAACGTCGTGATCGGAATTCGCTTCTTGCGGCAGATAATCGCTTCATCCAACGTGCGGTTGACAACAATCGGGTCCAGTCCGAACGGATTCTTGTACAGAGTGCCGTCGTTGCGGGTGATCATGGATGGTTTACCGTCGGTGATCATGAAAATCTGTTTGTTCGCGCTACGCTTCTTCAGAAGTATTTGCCGCGCCATTTGCAGACCGGCCTTGGTATTGGTGTGATAGGGCCCAACTCCGATATAGGGCAGGTCCTTGATCTGGACGCGCTGGGCAAAATCGCCGAACAGCACAATATCGAGCTCATCCTTGGGGAATCGGGTGAGAATCATTTCCGTAAACGCCAGCGCCACTTGCTTGGCGGGCGTTATTCGATCCTCGCCATACAGAATCATCGAATGCGAGATGTCAATTAGCATCACGGTGGCGCAGCTTGTCACCTGCTCAGTCTCGTAGACTTCGAGATCATCCTCCGCCATGTCCAGCGACAGCGAACCGGTGCGTGCTATCGTGTTAAATAACGAGTTTGTGAAATCGATGTTGCGCAGGTTGTCGCCGAAAACGTAGCGCCGCCTTTCGGGAAGCGCTTCTTCCGAGATTCCGCCTCCTTTGTCGATGGTATGATTCCCCGCGCTTGAGGACTTGAGTTGCTCAAAGATTTTGTCGAAAGAGTCCTGCCGCAAAACGCGCTCACCTTTGCGGGTCAGGTTGACACCACTTTTGTCGGTCGCAATGATCTTGTTGTTCTCAAGCCGTCTGCGAAACTCATCCAGATCAGTCTCCTTAGGCAAATAGCCCATTTTCTTGAGTTGATTCATGATCTTGAGAGCGGTTTTGACGTCGCCGTTGACCTGCAACAGAAGGTGGTTGAAAATCTGCATCAGGTCATGCATTTGCCTCAGTTGCTGAATCAGCGAGTCGTCCCAGCGCATGTAAAACAGTCGCATCTTAGTCCTTGAGGATGTTCTCGAGCATGTCGACGTAGACAAACTTGTTGTCGGGCGACTCCTTGGCGATAATGTTGTGCCTGTGTAATCCTTCCAGCACTAATTCCATCGCCAGGATGGTCTCGCGCTCGTTTTTCGGTTTGAAATATCGATGCGCGATTTCGCGCAGTCCCACGATCTGCGAAAGCGCGGCCTTGTATTCGCAGTAGGGGAGTTCGTCCGACAGTTCCAATCGCCTGCCGGAAGCAAAGAAATCAATAATCGGCTCATAGACATTTTCCTGCCGGCGCTGGTTTTCGGCAGCGTGGCCCTTGGGCTTGCGCGGCGCCGGGAAATACTGCGCAAAAGCCTTCTTGGTTGCTTCGCCGATCAAATTGACCGCCACGATCGACGGGCCTTCCAGTTCCCCCTCGTAAACAAGTTCTACCTTGCCGACGATCGACGACAGCACCGCATACAAGTCGCAAAGGCGCGGGTAATAGTCGTTGTCCTTGTTGACTGCCGCGCGTCGCTCGATGTTCGAAAGCAGATTTTCGTATGCCGAGATCGTCAATCGTGCCGACACGCCGGAGCCCTGATCGACATGCTCACTGGAACGGGCTTCAAATGCTATCTGTTCGATGATGTCGCGGATCAACTCCGGTATCTCAATCTGATCCGATCGGTCGGCCCATGCCTCTTGCCGTGTAATCGCCTTGGCAATCTCGACGCTGCCGGGATAATGCGTATTGATCTGCGACGCGATACGATCCTTCAGCGGCGTAATGATGTTACCGCGGTTCGTGTAGTCCTCCGGATTGGCGGTAAAGGCCAGCATCATGTCCAGCGGCACTCGAATCGGGAACCCTCTGATCTGAAAGTCATTCTCCTCGAGGATATTGAGCAGCGCCACCTGAATTCGGGGCTGCAAATCCGGAAGCTCGTTGATAGCAAAAATGCCGCGATTCGTGCGTGGAACAATGCCCCAATGGATGACTTCCTCGTCTGACAGATCAAGCTTCTCGCGTACGGCTTTGATCGGGTCGAGATCACCGATCAGATCGGCCACCGATACGTCCGGCGTAGCCAGCTTCTCGCTATAGCGCAACTCACGTGGCAGCCAGTCGATCGGCAAATCGTCACCGGCTTCAACCAGCAGTCGCTTGCTGCGTGAAGTGATTGGCCGATATGGGTCTTCGTTAAGCGGACTCCCCTTGATCACCGGCAGATACTCGTCCAGGAAATTGACGAGATGTCGCAGGATACGAGTCTTGGCTTGTCCGCGCAAACCCAGAAGCAGGATGTCGTGACGGGAAAGGATCGCGTTCTCCAAGAGGGGCAGCACCGTGCGTTCATAGCCGATAATGCCCGGCCAGCGGTTCTTGCCGGCTCTGATCTGCTCCATCAGATTCTCACGTAGCTCGGTTTTGGTGGAGCGGCTCCGGTAACCGGATGCTTTTAATTCACGCAGTGTCTTTGGTCGTTTCATTTCGCCTCATCCGTCCATTTCAAAATCTTATACCTTATACGCAACTCTGAGCAAATATGGTAAGCAAAGATTCATTTAGACCATATTCGCTCAGCCAAGGGCGAATGGTCGCCGTATCGTGATTGGGAATACGAAAAAAGAGGTGGATTTAGCTGAGCACATGCATACATTCCCGAAGTCTCCGGAGGGGCTGGGAAGTGGTAAGAAAATGTCGCAGCCTGCCGATAAGTTTAAGGAATGACGATGGTTAAAGCATTAAGATATGTACAGGTCGAGCCGCTTCTGCCCGACGGGCTGAAAACGCTCAAGGAGATCGCTCTCAATCTTTGGTGGTGCTGGAATCAGGAAGCGATTCGTCTCTTCCGACGAATCGATAGTAAACTCTGGGAGGAGACCGGTCACAATCCGATCAAAGTCCTGGCGCAGATTTCTCAGGACAAACTGGAGAAACTCGAAAAGGACCTCAGCTTTCGGGCGCATCTGGAAAGCGTCTATCGCGATCTGGTGGTCTACCAACACAACAGTAACTGGTTCAACGAACAGCACTTTCAATCTGAGCAGCCGGAAATCGCCTACTTTTCAGCGGAGTTCGGAATTACCGAATGTCTTCCCATCTATTCCGGCGGTCTTGGTGTATTGGCGGGCGACCATCTAAAATCGGCCAGCGATCTGGGACTGCCATTGGTCGGAATCGGACTGCTCTATCAGCGCGGCTATTTCCAGCAGTATCTCAACGCCGACGGCTGGCAACAGGAATACTATCCCGAATTTGATTTCTCATCGTTGCCCGTAACCGAGGCCAACGACCGAAACGGTCAACCACTCATGGTCAGTATCGATTTTCCGGGTCGCAAGGTTTGGATCAAGGTTTGGAAGCTGCAAGTCGGGCGAACGCCTCTCTATTTGCTCGATACCAACGTCCCTCAGAACTCCGGTGAAGATCGCGACATCACCGCCCACTTGTACGGCGGTGACAACGACACCAGAATCCGACAGGAAATGGTTCTCGGTATCGGCGGAGTGACTGCTCTTGATGAGATGGGAATTGCGCCCTCTGTCTTCCACATGAACGAAGGGCACTCGGCGTTTTTAGCGATCGACCGCGTGCGTCGCCACATGGAGAAAGACGGCCTGACGTTCCGCGAGGCGTCGCTTTTAGTAAGACAAACAACCGTCTTCACGACACATACGCCGGTACAGGCCGGCATTGACCGTTTCCCGCGCGAACTCGTGGAGAAATACTTCCGCAGCTATCTGCCCAGATTAGGTCTGAGTTTCGGTGAGTTCTCTTCGCTGGGTCAACAAAACGAACGCGAAAACACGGCCGAATTCAATATGGCGCATTTGGCCATGAATTTTTCGTCCTATATCAACGGCGTCTCCAAATTGCACGCGGAAGTATCTCGTCGCATGTGGCAGGCGTCCTGGCCCAAGGTGCCGTTTGAAGAAATCCCGCTTGCTTCCATCACCAACGGCGTGCATACGCGCTCGTGGATTTCCGCCGAGATGTGCGAGCTTTATGATCGTTACCTCGGAATCGGATGGCTGGAAGAATCGGCCAATCACTCTTTCTGGTCGAACGTCGATGACATTATTGACAGCGAGCTCTGGCGGACTCACGAAATCAGACGCGAGAAGATGATCTCCTTTGCCCGTCGACGGCTAAAAGAACAATATCAGCGTCGCGGCGCTACTCCCAGTGACATCAAACTCGTGGGGGAAGTGCTCAATTCGGGCTATCTGACAATCGGTTTTGCGCGTAGGTTCGCATCCTATAAACGCGGAACTCTGATCTTCCGCGACGTGGAGCGTCTCAAGCGAATTCTCAACCATCCTGATCGTCCTGTGCAACTGATTTTCGCCGGCAAAGCCCACCCCCGCGACAACTTCGGCAAGGAACTGATAAAAACGATCGTCCATCTTGCCCGTGATCCACAACTCAGAGACCGTATTGTTTTTCTGGAGAATTACGATCTGGCCGTGGCGCGTAATCTGGTGCAAGGCGTGGATGTGTGGCTCAATACGCCGCGCCGACCGATGGAAGCCTCCGGCACCAGTGGCATGAAGGTGATCTTCAACGGGGGAATAAACTTCAGCGTGCTCGACGGTTGGTGGTGCGAGGGCTACAACGTCAACACCGGTTGGGCTATCGGTCTGGGCGAAGAATATGATAACCTTGACTATCAGGACGAAGTCGAGGCCAATGCGGTATACGATACGCTGGAAAAAGAAATCGTGCCGCTGTTTTACGACCGCGGTCGCGATGGAATCCCACGCGGTTGGGTGGCGAAGATGAAGAGCTCGATCAAGGCATTGGCGCCAATGTTTAATTCTAATCGCATGGTGCAGGAGTATACCGAGAAGTTCTATGTCAACGCCTATCGGCAGAACCTGATTCTTCGTCACCAGGGTTTCGCCGAGGTCAAGTCGTTGGCGAGTTGGTACAAGCATCTTGTCGACAAGTGGGCTGATGTGCGTATGCTGGAACTGGTCTCCAAGTCGCCGTCAAGAATGAATGTCAACGAACAGATGCAAATCGAGGCGAAAATCTTTATCGGAGAATTGACTCCCAACGACGTGGCGGTGGAACTCTATATGGGCAAATTGTCATCCTCTGGTGACATCGTTGATCCGATTTCAGTGGAGATGACCGCTGATGGCAGTCCCCATGCCGGCATCTACAACTACTGCTGTACGACGCCGATCTCCTCCAGTGGTCGACTTGGCTATTCTGTCAGAGTCTTGCCGGGACATCGTAGTCTGGTGCATCCGCATGAGATGCGGCTAATCACTTGGGCTGAAGGCGATCTATAGACCGACAAGATCAGCATCTTCAAAAGCAACGACCGGCTGCGTCAACAACGCTGCCGGTTTTCTTTTGCTCGTTTGAAGGTGATGTCACCCAGCCCAAAGGGCTGTAGAAGAACCTCAGAATCGTCATTGCGAGGAGTCCGGCAGCTGCCGCACTCCTCGCAATGACACCGTCTGGGTATTTTCAACAGTCCCCATATACGGTATCTTACGGCAACGTCTTGTGCGTGCCATCGCAAAACGGCGGCGTCACTGTATGTTTGCACTGACGTATGAGCGTAGCTTCCGTTCGTCGATTGTAAACTCCAACGGTGCAAATGATGTCCCCTCATGCGAACCGTCGCAGAGTGGCTGTGTCTTCGACCTGCCGCAGCGGCACCACAAATAGGTCCCCGGCTCCAGTTCGAGTTTGACTGGCTTTTTGTCGGCAATAGTCGGTCGGTCCATGGTTAAATCCCTTCCTCAATCGCAGTATACTCAAAGGCGTTCGCTTTCGCTTGCTCTCTCATCAGGCGGTTCTTGGACACGCTCAACTCGCGCTTCTGCGTCCAGAGCAGACATAGTAGCGCTACTGCCATTTTGAGGACACCAGACTGCAACTGCCCTGCTTCGGGGCTTTTTCCGCCGAGACCAAAGTATACCGGAGGTTGCCGTTGACATTCTCCCATTCGGGGATTATACTTAATGTTCATATTTAGCGGGTCTACGAGCCGGCTCAAAGAGGATAATTGTTGTCTGTAGAGAATAGAGGATAGGGTTCCATGGCGGAAATAAAACCGGAAGATATTGAAGTAATTCTGGCAACCGATTGCGGTTCAACCACAACCAAGGCGATTCTGATAGAGAAACGGGATGGGCAATACCGATTGATCGTGCGCGGTGAAGCTCCCACGACCGTCGAAGCACCGTTCGAGGATGTGACCATGGGGGTGCTCAATGCGGTCGGCGAAGTCGAGGAGCTTTCTGGAAGGAAGCTTTTGGACGAAAACGAGAAAATAATCTCCCCGCGCTCCAAGGACGGCCAGAAAGTCGGGACTGACATTTACATCTCCACTTCATCCGCCGGTGGCGGTCTGCAAATGATGGTCGCCGGGGTCGTGCGTTCCATGACCGCCGAATCCGCCGAGCGCGCCGCGCTGGGAGCAGGAGCGATCGTGATGGACGTTATTGCCTCCAACGACAAGCGTAAACCCTATCAGCAGATCGAGAGAATTCGGCATTTGCGCCCCGACATGATCCTGCTCTCCGGCGGCATTGATGGTGGCACGACGACCCATGTCGTTGAACTCGCCGAGTTGATCGCCGCGGCCGACCCCAGACCCCGACTCGGATCAAGCTACAAACTGCCGGTGATCTACGCCGGAAACATACAAGCCCGAAACGCCGTCTCCGACTCGTTGAAAGAGAAAGTCGATCTGATTATTACCGACAATCTGCGCCCCGTGCTTGAAAGAGAAAACCTGTTGCCGGCGCGGGAAGCGATCCACGATCTGTTTTTGGAACACGTAATGGCGCAGGCGCCCGGTTATCGCAAACTGATGGACTGGACCGATACGCCAATCATGCCTACGCCGGGCGCGGTGGGCTTGATCATTAAGACGATCTCTGAAATCGAAGGCATCGAAGTGGTTGGTGTCGATATCGGTGGAGCCACGACTGACGTCTTTTCCGTGTTTCAGGGCGTGTTCAACCGTACCGTGTCTGCAAACCTGGGAATGAGCTACTCGGTGTCAAACGTGTTTGCCGAAGCCGGTCTCCCTAACGTTATGCGCTGGGTGCCGTTCCACATGGAAGAGCGCGACCTGCGCAACCGTGTCAAGAACAAGATGATTCGCCCAACGACAATTCCGCAGTCGATGGAAGAACTGATTTTCGAGCAGGCGATTGCCAAAGAAGCTTTGCGGCTGGCGTTTATTCAGCACAAGAGTTTCGCGACGGTGCTCAAGGGCGTGCAACAACAGCGAACCATCGCGGACGCCTTCGATCAGAAAGCATCGGGCGGAACCCTGGTCAATATGATGACTCTCAATATGCTGATCGGCTCCGGCGGTGTGCTGTCACACGCGCCGCGACGCCAGCAGTCGGCCCTAATGATGATCGACGCCTTCCTGCCGGAAGGCATCACGCGGCTGTCGGTCGACTCGATCTTTATGATGCCGCAGCTTGGCGTGTTGTCTACCGTGCATCCGCAGGCGGCGACCGAAGTATTCAACAAGGACTGCCTCATTCACCTCGGCACCTGCGTGGCGCCGGCGGGCGATTCCAAGGAAGGCAAAGAAATGCTGGAATACCATTTCGAATTCCCGGATGGTCGAGTGGAAGACGGCAAGCTGATGTTCGGCGAATTAAAATCCTTCCCGCTTGGTTTCGATGAAAAAACGGCGTTGCCGCTGAAGGCAAAGGCAAATCTGAAACCGATCGGTCGGTTGGATATCGGCTCCGGTCCGGGCGTGAACATCGAGACCGAGATTTCCGGCGGTGTGGTGGGCATCATTCTCGATGGTCGTGGCAGACCTTTTGTCCTGCCAATTGATGATGTCATCCGTGTCCGTAAACTCAAAGAGTGGATGAACGCGATGAATATCTATCCGGCGCAGGCGCTGGAGAGAGCATGAGTGGACCTATCGAGCATCAACCCACCGCAAGCGGAGTGTTGAAAAACCTCGAAGTTGTCATTGCGAGGAGTCCTGGTGGGTGGAGGTGTGGAGAGGCGATGACGACGAAGCAATCTGCGTGTCCGCATCTGGAAAGCGTAAATCGAGATTGCTTCGTCGTCCCGCAACTGCGGGACTCCTCGCAATGACACAGTTTGGACTTTTCAACCCACCGCAAGCGGTTGGGCACCCGAAGACGAGCAGGTCAGCGAAATAGAGCTTTAAGATTCGGTTTAGAGGACATAAATGGCACATACCTATACCCCCGGTTTGAAAGTTTCTGAAAAGGAACTGATTACCAAAAGAAGAATCCTCCCACTCAAGGGAGACGTCATTGTCAAAGTCGGCGACCAGGTTCATCCGGATGACGTCGTCGCGCGCACGCACCTTCCCGGCCCGGTGGAAACTACTAACGTCGCTAATATTCTGGGCGTTCCTCCGGAAGACATTGAAGCTTGCATGCTCAAGAAAGAGGGCGACCCGGTCAAGGCGAACGAAGTGATCGCGATGAGCAAGTCTTTCTTCGGGCTGTTTAAGTCGGAAGCCAGAGCCAAGATTGAGGGCTCCATCGAGACGATCTCGCACGTCACCGGTCAGGTGCTGCTGCGCGGTCATCCGGTACCGGTACAGGTGAAGGCGTATCTTGAGAGCGAAGTTGTCGAGATATTTCCCAATGAGGGAGTGGCGGTCTCCTGCTGGGGTTCGTTTGTACAGGGTATTTTCGGTATCGGCGGCGAAACTCATGGCGAGATCAAGATCGTTGTGCCTGACAACCAGACGCCGTTGACCGACAATCTGATTGACGAGTCCTGCAAAGGCAAAATCCTGCTCGGCGGTTCGATTGTGACGGCTGATGCGGTTAGAAAAGCGATCAAAGTCGGCGCCAGCGGCGTTGTCGCCGGAGGTTTTTCTGATAAAGACCTGCGCGATTTCCTCGGTTACGATATCGGCGTGGCAATCACCGGCTCGGAAGACCTCGGCGTAACGCTCGTGTTTACGGAGGGTTTCGGCGAGATCATGATGGCAAAAAAAACGTTCGATCTGCTCAAGTCCAAAGTTGGGCAAATGGCCTGTATCAATGGCGCCACCCAGATTCGCGCCGGTGTGATTCGGCCGGAAGTGATCATCCCGATCGCCGGCGACATCAAGGCGGGCAAAGGAATTGCCGCCAAGCACGGCATGGGTCTTGAGATCGGTTCGCCAATTCGCGTGATTCGTGCCCCGTATTTCGGCAAGTTGGGTGCGGTCACGGCGTTGCCATCTCCGCTGCAGGTGCTGGAATCGGAATCAAAAGCACGTGTGCTGGAAGTCGAGTTCGAGTCGGGTGAGAAAGTGATCATCCCGCGCGCAAACGTGGAAATGATTGAAGATTAGTAGCCAGTCGATTTGGTTTTCACCTGCGGAATGGAAACTGCCCAATAGATGAGCGATCCTAAGCCATTTGTGCTCGCGCCGCCGGCGACAGAAGACTACATCGAAATCCTCGGTGAAGGTAAGAGTGTCGCGTTGCATTCAGGTCGGGTCCTGCTTCTACCCGGCAAAGATTGTGGAAAGCACACGACAGGACATCACGAAGAACTGATTATCGTCTTGAGTGGCGAAGGGGAGTTGGAAGTTGCCGGAATCGGCAGAACCATGATCCGTGCCGGCATGGTTGCCTACAACCCGCCGCAGACCGAGCACAATGTCATCAACACCGGCAGTGAACCACTGGCATACATCTATATCGTGGCGCCAACAAAGTAGGATATCACTGGGAGCTATATGATCGACGAGAAAGACGAGAAGCTCTGGGCGACGTTGTGCCACTTGAGCGCGCTCGTGGGATTCGTTTTCCCCTTTGGCAACATCATCGGTCCAACGGTCTTCTGGATTCTCAAAAAAGATCAAATGCCGCTGGTGGATGTCAACGGCAAAGAAGCGCTCAATTTCCAGATCAGCATGACCATCTACGCCCTGTTCGCTGCCACGCTGGTACTGGTGCTGATCGGAATCCCCCTGTTATTCATGATCGCCTTTGCCGATCTCGTCTTGATCATCATGGCTTCCGTCAAGACCTCGGAAGGGACACCGTTTCGCTATCCGCTGACAATCAGATTGATCAAGTAGCTTCTTCGCGTCCCGCATGACCACAAGTGACGCTCTTCGAAACGAGAGCGGTTAGACCTTGTCGATTTCGCCGACGTTCTTTACGACACGAGTTGGACGGTAGGGATAGTGGGCGATTTCCTGCTCAGTGGTTACGCCGGATAAGACCAGGATTGTCTCCATGCCTGATTGAATACCGGCGATGATATCAGTTTCCATGTTGTCGCCTATCATCACCGTGTTCTCCGAATGAGCGCCAATCTGACGCAGCGCTGCACGCATCATGTATGGATTCGGCTTGCCGATATAGAACGGGTGGATACCGGTCACGCGCTCGATTGGCGCTGCCAGCGCGCCGCAGGATGGAAATCCGGACGGCCCGGAAACATCGGGATTGGTGGCAATAAAGCGGGCGCCGTGGTGGATCAAGCGGATGGCTTTTTCAATCATTTCGAAGTTATAAGATCGGGTTTCACCGAGGACAACATAATCGGGATTCTGCTCGGTGACGGTGAAACCCTGTTCATAAAGAGCATGTGTGAGTGCGCCTTCGCCAATGACAAAAACCTTGTCGCCGGCCGCCTGAGTCTTGAGAAAAGCGGCGGTCGCCATTGCCGAAGTATAGAAGTGTTCCGGCGCTACGACGAGACCGGCAAGCGAGAGGCGATGCTGAAGATCGGCGGGTGTCAGCGACGGATAATTGGTCAAAAACAGGAACGGATGGCCGTTTTTCAGTAGATTGTCAACGAATGTCTTGGCGCCCTCTACCAGATTGTTATCCCAAACAATGACGCCGTCCATATCACAAAGAACTGCTTTGACCATTTTCCCTTTCCTTGCCTGACGAATCGGTCCCCGTCACGCTTCCTAAGGTCACACTTGTCCAGATCATATTAGGCCACATTAGAGCTGATGTCAATAGATAGATTGGACGTTTTCGGCGGTTGATCACAGTCACAAGACTCAAGCCGACAGCTGTGCGGCCTTCTCCTTGACCAGTTAGATAGCGGATGTTATCATGTTGGTAGCAATGATCTCGATATTCACGCACCTGCATCGTGAGCGGTTGCTCGTCTACTCTCTTTTGCTAATCGTTCACGTTGCTTTGACTCTAGTGTTCCTCGCCGATCGCTCGCCCGGTACCGATGCAGCATCGACCGGCTTTCCACTCGACGATGCCTGGATTCATCTGGTTTACGGACGCGCGGTCGCCCAAACAGGCCTGCCCTACTACAATGATGGCGCTCTCGAAGCGGGATTTACCAGTCCTCTGTGGATGGTTTTTCTGGCCTTGGCTGAGCTTGTCCATTCTGTCTTTTCCTTGCCGGTTGTTTTTTCCGTAAAGCTTCTTGGCACGTTGCTGGCATGGATATCGAGTCTGGCTGTCTATGAATTATGTCGCAGGTTATCGTCTTCATTTCTAATCGCACTGCTTGCCGGCGCTTTGGCAGCGGCAAATCCAGTGTCTGTCTTTGCTCAGGTATCCGGAATGGAAGTGGCACTGACCTGCGCCCTGTTGACATTGACAGCTCTGGCATTTGCCAAAGAGCGCTGGCGATCATGTGCATTGCTGCTCGGTCTGTCATTTTTGTCCCGACCGGAGAGCTTCACAGTGTTAATATTGATGGTAGCCGTGTACTGGCTCTCCACTCGTCAAACGAAAATGCGGTTGCGAGTGCGCACCTTAGCGATGCTGATCCTTCCTGCGATCCTCGCAGCCGTGATGTGGATTTGTTACTGTCTGGCAGTGACGGGGCATCCTCTACCGAACACGTTCTACGCAAAGTATTCTGGCGCCGATGCCCTAAACGGATTCGCACACGTCATCGGCGAAATCGCACTGGGATTGCCGGCAATGTTTGTAGGCTTCGGAGTCGTTCTATTCCTCATCGGTGCTGTCGCGATGATTTATCGGGCTACCAAGTCTTCGCTGGTTGTCCTGCTGATTCCGTGGGTCTTTCTGGCCGGCATCGCCCTGACGCGCCCGATGCCTCTCGGCTGCGGTGTTTACTTCTACTGGCTGCGCTATACCATTCCCGCATTGCCGCTTCTTTTTGTCCCGATAGCCATGGGTGCTTCTGTCATCGCCAATCCGAATTCATGTTTTGCATCCATCAGCGTCAGGCCGGGTATGGTGACGGTGTTCAAAGTGGCGGCTCTGCTTCTCCTATTGGCCTGCTTCGTCGGCTACCCTTCCGAGATGGCGTACCGCAAGTCCCAATTCGCCTGGAACTGCCAGAATATCAACGAAGTGCAAGTCGAGATCGGCAAGTGGGTGAAGCGCAACGCCTCGAAAGATGCTGCCTTGTTGACAATCGATGCCGGAGCGATCAGATACTTCGGCGAGCACAAAACCATCGACATTCTCGGATTAAACAATCACGCTCTTCTGTTCGATCGGAAGCTACTGCGGAACGTCATCCTCCAGCCCGACACTCTGTCCGAGTACATGCGATCGCAAGGCGCAACCTATTATGTCGCATTTCCAGGTCTCCTTGCGTCAGTTGTAAATGGCAGTTCCTTCCAGAAACTGTTCTCTTCCATCGCTGAGTTTTCCAGCTCCAACTACACACTTACAAATGCCCCTCAGGGGTCGATGGTCGTCTATGGACTCAATCGCTGACAGTATTCGCGACTCTCCAATCCGGATCGCACAAAATACTCTGAACCGTTTGCCGATCCTGACGACAGTTGTCACTGATGGTACGTATGGTTGGCGAATTGGAAAACGCAATGGAACAGCACGACCGGCTCTACCGGATGGCATACCGAGAGTATCTGAATCACGATCTCGTTGCCGCGCACAGGATCGCGACCGAGGCTCTGGCAAAGGCACAGCAATTCCGTCTTCAAAACGATGGACTGGCAGAACCACATAGATTTAGTTGTCGGGCAAAGACACTGCTTGAGACAATTGAGTGGAGATCACTACTGGTGCAGGATGAGTGATCCCATACAGAACGGGTCGGCGGCAGGTCACCAGACCACGAGCAGGTCGCCGACCCTATTCTGCCGACTCTAAGTTCGAAAGACAGCAGGCGGACTTCCGCGCGGCGTCAGGAACCCTGAGGTTGTCCCATAACTCGGAGATCGTGAATAGCGCGAGGAGTAGGTCGATTTTCCCCCTTAGCAAAGGGGGACCAAGGGGGTTGTGAGCGCCTACCCGCCAAATAGAAAAACAACCCCCTAAATCCCCCTTTAATAAGAGGGAATAATCTATCCTCGTTCTGATGTCCCTGCGACCCGACTTATTGGACAGCCTCCCCCTTTCTGACAACGCACTATTATGTGAAGCTTTGTTTGATGTATTACACTCGCGAACCGGGTCCGATCTATTTCTCGCCTAAAGAGGACTCCTCTTTCTCGCTTAACGCGACCGGATAAGAACCGAGGATTTTCAGGAACGTGGTTATCTCCTGCAAGTGGTTGATCGCGTTCTTTGCGGCTTCGTCGCTGATGTGACCGACAAAATCAAGATAGAAGTAGTATTCCCAGACCCGTTTGCGCAGCGGCCGTGATTCGATCTTGGTCAAATCCAGGTCGCGCAGAGCAAACACCGAAAGCGCCTTGAACAGCGAACCGGGTACGTTTTTGAGCGCGAAAACTATCGAAGTCTTGCAGGGCAAAGTCTGCTCTGCCGCGCACTTTGAGAGAATCAGAAAGCGAGTAAAGTTGTCGGGTTCATCTTGAATGCCTTCGGCGATGATTGGCAATCCATAGTATTCCGCTGCATACCGACCGGCGATGGCTGCTGCCTGCCTGAGGTTGTCTTCTTTCAGTATTTTCACGGCACCGGCTGTATCATACGACGCAACCGCCTTGTATTCCGGATGGCTGTCGAGAAAATGCTGACACTGTTCCAGAGCTACCGCATGCGAGTAAACATTCCGTATGTCTTGTAGCGTAACATCGGGTAAAGCAATCAAGGAATGTATTATGCGCTGATTTCTTTCGCCTACGACCATCAGGTCGTGTTTCAGCAATAGATCGTAATTGCGATGGATGCTTCCTACCAACGAGTTTTCGATGGGCACGACGCCGTAGTCGACCTGTCCGGACGCCACCGAATCAAAAACCCCCTCGAAGGCATGACACGGAAGGCACTCAAATTCGTCGGCAAAAAAGGCCAGCGCGGCCTCGTGCGAGTACGAACCACACTCGCCTTGAAAAGATACTTTCAGCATATTCTCTATTATCTTTTCGGCAGAGTGGTCGTCTTCCACAAGACCTATTTGGGTTGCGATTTCGAATTTCTACCAGGCCGGTTCAGGGCCGCCCGAGAAGATATACCTGACCAAGAATACGATATCAGCGACGTTCACTCGCCCATCGCTGTTGACATTCGCCGACTCGGGATATTTCGGAGCCGGTCCATGGAAGAACATGTAACTGATAAGGTACGTGAGGTCAGCTAAATCGACGGTCATATTATCGTCCACATCACCGCGGATGAAAGATTGGGCAACGATATCGAAACAGATTGGTGGCGCGTCGGGTATGCCGACACTCGTGTTCTCTTGTCCGTTGAAAGTGGGAGGGAACGTGGGTGAGGCGTTGCCAATGTCCACTTTCCAGGCGCCTGCCGGGGGGACAAAGACGTTGTCGACACAAAATCCGGAGGATACACCCGGCTGCCCCGCCGGAATGCGCAACTTCATTGAGGCGAAAACAGTGGAGCTGGCGTGCGGCGGCAGGTAGTGAGGTTGAGTCTGGGCCCCGCCACCAATGAGGATCGTTTCGGGCAAATGAAGGACGGCAACAATACCATCGGTTACGTCAAACGACCCAATCAGGTCACCATGCTCCTTGATGTACGTGGTGTCGACCGGCTTGGTCCCGTAGGGAGTCACCCAGGAAAACGAGCCGGATGAACTGGTAAACTGAAACCCAAGAATGATGCCTCTGATCGCTACGTCGTTCCTGACCAGGATTTCCATGATGTTGTCTCGGCCGACGTAGACTTTGTTGTGGCTGCCGCCACCGTTAAAGCGAATCGAGACATCAACCGGTTGGTAGGCCGAGGCGACAGCAGACATACTGGCGACCAGGGCCAAGACCAAGAACCCAATTCGACAAGTGATTTTCATGATAGGTACCTCCTGAACTTCGCTGACAAACAATACTTTGTATTCCGTACGCAATGACATGAGATCGGGCGATAAATCTCGCCGCCGATGCAATAACCAACTGCTGGCTGAGAGAGCCTTGCCTCTATTCTGTGACACACAATAGCAAAGAAAGCCGGAATTGTCAACAAGATTCTGAGTCGGAGACTTCGCCTTGCCGGAATGTGCTCGGCATTCGCGCTGTCTCGGCGGCAGGCTAATGGGGCTGTCCTATAAGCGTGGCCTTGGCGAGTGAACGAAGGATTTTCTGTAGGGGCGACCCTCGCGCGCCCCCTGTCACTTCATTCCACCCAATGTTCATGCGGGTCGCCGCAAGGGCGATCCCCACACATTGTACGCCATACTTGGCTTGTATGCCCAAGGTGTTACTTGTGGGGCAGCCTCAAGGCGCCAGACGCGATAGTAGTTCCAAAGATAAGTGGGTGAATGGGCTGCGGATTTTGTTATAAACTGGGGTGCCAGGATTCGAACCTGGGAATGGCAGCTCCAAAGGCTGCTGACTTACCACTTGTCGACACCCCAATCCGATCAATGATACGCTTTTACCTCGGCTGAGTCAATGCCCCGGTAAAAAAAAGCGGGGAGCTAAGAGTCCCAGCTTCCCTGCTCTACCACTTCCGCCGACTCCTTCAGCGCTTCCTCGTAAGCCTTCAATACCTTGACTTCAAGGAAGTGCCGTGCTTCGCTATTGATCGGATGGGCAATGTCTTGATACTTGCCGTGAGGCATACGTCGCGAAGGCATGCTCACGAAATAGCCATCCTTTCCCCGGATGATTTTGAGGCCTCGCACCACGAACTGGTTGTCGAAGGTGACGTTGACAAATGCCTTAAGCTTGTCCTCGTCGCGTAGCGTCACCCGAATCTCTGTGATCTCCATGGCTCCCTAACCTCCCATTGTAAGGGTCCCGATGTCTCCACTATCACGCCAGCTTGACAGGGCAGAGACTAAAAACCTGCCAGCCAAAACGCCCTGATATCATCGTCGCCAAGGAAGGATCGGGTGCTCGATCGAACAGTCCAAAAAACGCTGAACCGCTCCCCGATAGCGCCACAACACGCGCGCCCGCCTCCCGCAGAAATTGCATACACGATGCAACCGCCGGATGACCATCGGTCACCAGCCCCTCAAAGTCATTTCCCATCTGATCGAGCAATGGCAAAAGTTCTGCGTTTGTTTTCTCCCAGTCAAATGTAGGCTTCGTGGAAAAGTTTGTCAAGTAAATTCTGATTTGGGCGTAGGCCTCGGCCGTGGAAATCGCAAAGTCGGGAACAACCAATAGGACAACGTAGTCAGATGCTATCTTCACCTCCTCAACCATTTCTCCGCGCCCGGAGATGATCGCGGTGCCGGTCGAGAAAAAGAAAGGAACATCACTGCCGAGAGTGGCGCCGAGTTGCTGCAGTTGCTGCCGTGACAAATCGAGATCCAAAAGTTGAGTCACTCCTTTGAGTGTCGCGGCCGCATCGGAACTCCCTCCGCCCAGACCGGCGCCAACCGGGATACGTTTGGTCAGATTGACTCGTATGCCCTGTGTGAAGCCCGTTTGCCGGCGCAGCAACTCCGCCGCCTTCCAGATGATATTGGAAGAATCGAGGGGTACAACGGACGTTGCGCCGATCAGTTCCGTTCCTCCGTCGATTTCAGAAATCGTCAGGGTATCGTACAGATCCACCGCCTGCACCAATGAATAGATATCATGGTAACCATCAGGCCGCTTGCCGAGGATTTTGAGAAACAGATTGATCTTGGCCGGTGCCTCGATCGTTACTGAGCGAACAGCCATCAGTCGAATGATCCCTGCAGATAATAAGACACCTTCAGGTCAAGGCCAATTCTATCACGGTTTCGGCCCCGGACATGCTGATAGTTGGCAAAGTGCGCATAATTGAATGCCGCATGTCCCTGCAAGAGCTGGGAACGGAACAGCTCTATAGTAAACTGCAGCGATGGCGATTGTTCCACTATGCCGGATGGGAATTTGGTGCTTTTCGACACAGCGCTAGACTGATGCTGTTCAATTCGGCCTTCGCCGCGGCGGTTGTATTGGAATTCGAGTTCCAGATCACAGCTTGTCGAGACATGATAGCGCAGCAATGCCAAGATACGATCCTGATCATTGCCCCCAAAATAACCGATCGGCTGGCCGGTCGGCTGGCCGGAGTTGAGGTAGAGATTTTGCGGTTTGTTCTGCCCATAGACCGTAGTATTCACGCGCGTGTAACTCAGTTTCGTGAACAGTCGCACGAAGCCCAATGGCTCCAGAGCGTCGATGCCAAGTTTGTAACCGACCTGATGGGGCTCCGATTTGAAGTCGATCTGAAAATCATCAATCATCAACTCACCGAAGATGCGCGACCGCTTTGGCCAATAAATCACGCCGTCCATGCCAACCAACATGTTGTCGTCGCCGCCGCGATTATATTGCTCCCAATAGTAGGGAAGGAAAGGATTCAGGTAGCGCCACTCCATCGGCCGATTGTAGCCACCATATAATGCCACTTCCGACAGTCCCAATTCAAAGACACCGGTCTTACGGAATGACAAACGATGCGCCGAGAAATAGCGCACTAACGTTGAATCGCCTTGATGGAAATCATCGAGCCGAGCGATGACGTAATCAAAACGAAAGGCTTTGTGTTCATAGCCAAGCCAGATGCGATCAAACGCGGGTGAATTGTCGGAAATCAACAGTGCATCATGTTGCTCCGGTCCCCAAATGAGGTACGACCTTCCGACAGAGCCGAAAATGCCGTTGTGATAGAAGTAGAGAGCGGCATTGTCCAGCCAGCCGGTGATCTTCTTTTTCCACTTGCGACCGTCAAACTGTGAGTAGAGTTCACCGTGATTTTCGACCCGCGCACGGATGTGCACCTGCAGGTCGGGAACCGGGTTGACCCAGGATTCGGCAGTGATACCGATGCGGTGCACCGGCTGCGTGTCATCGGCAGCTAATTCCTCCGCGTACGGCATAAAACGCAGACGCAGTGCTGGGAATTTTCCCGACGGGTCGGCACGGCCTAGAAGATGATTCAGATTCAGCCGACTCTCCTGATCATACAAAGGGAAGCGGTCGTTGATGATTGACGCCACGGGGTGATTCAGTCGGTTACCTTCTGTCTCGTTGCGGTAATGAGTAATACTGGGGCGGACATTCGCATACAATCTGCCCATATTGTCCAGCAGCAGATATTCCTCCCAGTACTTATTGGCTATGTAGTCGGTAGACTCGATCCGCTGTAGTATTGCGTTGCCGGTGGGTAGGGGAACTTGGGAGCCGGCGACAACTTCGCGCGAACTATCCGCCGAGACAGAGGTGAGAGATAGCAGAAGCGATAATACTGCAAAATGAAACATGGCGCTTAGTTAGCCTGACTCGGAGCTAATGTCAACCTAAAAGAGAGACCCAAGCAAAGGCTGGGTCAGGGGCATCAGGGTAGTTTGGGGCGCCCACGATAGGAAACGTTACTGAACCACACAAAAAAAGATTTTGCGTTTTGGCAGTTGGCGCGTCAGATTAGTTAGGTTCGCGAATGCCTGGTTACTGTTGGAGCATGTCCTTGATCGGTAAGCTATTGAACGCAAAATCGTTTCTAATCCTAATGCTTCTGACAGCATCTAACATGGTGCTATCAGGGCCGCTAAATCTACATCATCCAGCGCCTTCGCCCGATGGGTCGAAAGTCTGCTTCTCTTATCAGGGCGATCTCTGGATCGTCTCCGCGCAGGGTGGCAAAGCTCAACGGCTGACAGTGCATGTCGGCTACGATGCCTATCCCAAATGGTCTCCGGACGGTAATTTCATCGCTTTCTCGTCACAACGTCATGGCAACTATGATGTCTTCGTAATTCCCGCCACCGGTGGTATCGAAACGCGCGTCACCTACTATTCGGCGGATGATTTGGTTTCCGGCTGGAGTTCCGACAGCCGACGAATCCTCTTCACTTCACAGCGAGATCATCCTTATCAGCAAGTGTGGGAAGTCCCCGCCGGCGGCGGACGCGCTAAACCCCTGACGACCATTGAATCGTTTGATGGTCGAAAATCACCCGACGGTGTCCGCCTGCTGTTTACACGCGGTGCGGTACCGTACTGGCGTAAGGGTTACCGTGGCACTGCGGCTTGCGATTTATTTCTGAAAGATCTGACCTCAGGCACAATTGTGAGTGTCACACAATCGCCCAGCAGCGAGCGAGACGGATTCTGGTCCCCCAGCGGCAGCGAAGTCCTGTTTCTTTCCGACTCGACCGGAGTATACAATCTTTTCAAAAAGAATCTGGTCAGCGGCCAGGTCACGCAGTTGACAAACCATCGGCTCAGCATTTCGTGTCTGTCGGTGGCTCAGGACGCTTCGTTGGCGGCCTACGAACTTGGCGGCGAAATTTTCCTCTATGATTTCAAAACCGGGCAGGGACGTAAGCTGGAACTGGAAGCGCCGGCTGCGGCTAAGACCAATACAGTGGAGCACTTGACGTTTGATTCGGGTGTCAGCGATTTTGCGATTTCGCCGGACGGCAAACTGCTTGCCTTTGTCGTTCACGGTGACATCTTTTGTCGTGACCTGTCGGGGAATTATCAGCAACAACTCACTTCGACTGCCGCCAACGAATGCGATCTCATCTGGTCCCCCGACTCCAAGCAACTGGCTTTTGTCTCCGATCGCGATCTCGTCTCTGACATCTATCTTGCCCGCTCGACCGATCTTAGTCAGAGTTCGCTGGCTCGGTCGCATGATCGCGAGATTGCGCCTTTCGTCAAATCGGCTATTACTAAGCGGGTGCCGCTGATCTCTCCCGATCAAAGCAGACTTGCCTTGATCCGCGGTGAAACAGAATTGGTCATCAAGGACATCAAAAAACTGACCGAACGTGTGCTGACCGAGAAAGGCGCCATCACTTCGCTCGATTGGTCTCCCGATGGTCGTTACATCGTGTTCACCCGGCTCGATGCCGATTGGTACAGTCAGATTTACATCGGCGACAGTGAAAGCGGCGCCATTTACAGGATCAGTGATGCTGCCGGTAGCTACAACGAACCACGCTTTTCCGCCGATGGCAGACTGGTCTATTATGTCAATGATAACGATCTCCACTATCTCTACTTGGAGCGACGTTTGGCGGAAATGACTTTCATCGAGCGGCAGGAATACGCCGAGAAGAACGTGACCAAAAATGCGCTCGGACTGCCTACGGTGATGATTGATTTCGACGGAATCACCGATCGCGACGTACAACTGACTCATCAGGGCAATATCGAGTCGACTGTCATGGCGCCGAATTCCGCGACGCTGGTGTATATCACGTCTGTCGGTCAAATCGAGAGGGTGAATCTCGACGGCAGCGACCAAAAGGTGGTTGTCAGCAACTTGCCTTCACCTTCAGGTCTGCAATTTTCACCGCGCGGCGAAATCGTGTATGTGCGTGACGGTAAAGGGAGGATACAGAGCATCAACCTTCAAGACGGCACTGCGACGCCGCTTCTCATAAGTGGTGAGATGGATATCGACCGCAAACAGGAAATGATGCATGTTTTCGATCAGGTTTGGGCGACATTGAAAGCCTATTTCTACGATCCGGAAATGCACGGTGTCGACTGGGACGGCATTCGCGAGACCTACCTTCCTCGCGCGCAGGCGGCCACCGAACCGAACGATATCTATGACATCATCTCGGAAATGACTGGAGAACTTGACTGCTCACACATCATGATCTGGAGGGACAAGCCGCGAATTGGTGAGACCGGAATGCTCGGAATCGTACCCGACTATGAGGACAACTCGGCGGGCTTAAAAGTGAAATACATCCTTTCCGGTTCGCCTGCCACCCGATTGAGTTCCGAATTGCGACTGGAAGATAAGATTACGGCTGTCGAAGGTAAAAAGTTGAACGCGAACGTCGACTATTACGAAGCTTTTGAAAATACGGTTGGCACGGAAATCAAACTCGACATCTTCAGCCGCGACGGCATCTCCCGCAGCGTATTGACCACGCCGGTGAGCGCGGAGGAATGCTACAGCTTCGAATATCGCGACAACCTGGCCGGAACGCGCAGCTTGGTGGACAACCTCTCTAACAAGAGGCTCGCATACATTCATCTGAAGCAGATGGACAATGATGGCATGAACGGCTTCGAAAACGAACTCGCGCAACAACTGGATGGCAAAAAGGGACTGATTCTTGACATTCGCGGCAACGTCGGCGGCAACAATCACGAGGAACTGCTGGAGTGTCTTTCTCGAAAGCCCTATGTCGCGCACAAGACTCGCTCTGGCGATATTGGTCAGGATGCGCATGGCGCAATTACGACGCCCATCGTGTTGCTCACTGACGAAAACACTACATCCGATGCCGAGATTTTCGCGCTGGGATTTCGCGAGCTCGGGCTGGGAACGATCATGGGCACGACAACTTACGGCGCGGTGGTCGGCGCCAAGTACTATTCGCTCGTCAACGGCTGGAGACTGGGAGTCCCGACGGTGGGCTGGTACAGTCTCAAAGGTGAAGCTCTCGAAAACAAGGGTGTCGCACCCGACATTGTCGTTTCCCGCGATCCAAGCCGCCTTGAGCGCGGTGAAGACAACCAGCTTGAGGAAGCAGTCAAGTACCTCACCAGCAAGATCAAATAGCGACTGGTCCGCCCACGAAATATTGAGTTGTCAAAGAGCAAGCGGGCTTAGGCCGTCAGCTCCCGCGGGCGGATGGTTGGCCTGTTTGATCCTGGATTCCAACTGGAGTTTACCCCGTACTTTGATACGGGGCTGGAATGACAAGCAAACCCACCCTTGCGGGTGGGATACCCATGACGAGCAGACCCACAGCAAGGGGACTGTTGAAAAACCTCGGAATTGTCATTGCGAGGAGTCAGGGTGGGAGAGAAGGGGGAAGGGCACTGACGACGAAGCAATCTGCGCGCCTGCATCTGGAGAGCGTAAATCGAGATTGCTTCGTCGTGCTCCACCCCCTGCATCACCTCTCCGCACTCCTCGCAATGACACGGTCTGGACTTTTTCAACAGTCCCGAAGGATCTGGATATTCATCTGATCGTCGACAACTACGCCACTCACAAACAACTCAAAGTCAGACGCTGGTTGGCGCTTCGACCCCGCTATCATATTCATTACACTCCCTGCTATGCCTCCTGGCTCAACCAGGTGGAAATCTGGTTCAACATTATCACCCAGCAAGCGATCCGACGGGGGAGTTTTCGCAGCGTCAAGGACCTGGTCGTCAAAATCGAGCACTACGTTAAACGTTATAACGCCAACGCGAAACCATTTGTCTGGACCGCCACGGCTGACTCAATCCTGCAAAAGGTCAAGAGACTATGTCAATATATCTCTGGGACGGGACACTAGGGGCTCTCATTTCTTCCTTGCGGAATACCCGGGCCAAACCATTCGCACGATTCTGCCCGATCTGTCAGCTTCGAAGCGAACAAGCTCTCCCTTTTGTGCCCCGCCCTTTAGACGAAACGTTAGATCCGAAAGTGGTTCGAGCTTGTCACGCTCCGACCATGGATTGTCCGAGCGGGGATCGACTATAGCAAGCTCGCCCTTTGAAATCAGTACCCTTGAAAATGAGCCATCGCTCCATTCATATTCGCCCACAAATTTCGCCCACGAAGTGTCGGCGACGACAGATTTGTCTGGCGCAGCAGTTGCCGTCATGACAGCCGGGGCCACTATGGTCCATGCCTGCTCGGCGATGGCCCAGGGCTTAGCATCATTGGCATTTGCCAATACGATGACTCCGAATTTTTCGCCAACGCTCGCTGATATAGAAGACGTGTAGCCATTTACATAGCCACCATGGTTAATGCGCACCCGGTCCGCCACGCGTGCTATTTGCCAACCCAGGCCGTGACCGCTCTGCCAAGTTGTATCCAACCATTGCACCCGTTGCATTTCCGCTAATGTCGCCCCCTTGAGGATCTGAGCTTCGCTGGCAATTCCGACGCGAAATTGCAATGACAAGAACTTGGCCAAATCTTCTACCGTAGAAGCTATATTGCCACAGGATACCATTCCCCTAAGGTCCATAAAGGGCTCCACATCGCGAGCAAATCCGGCCCTGCGGAATTTGTAACCAGTGGCGAGACTGGGCATGTCTTTGGCCGGCAGGACTTCTGTCGCATTCATCTCTAGGGGCACTAAGATGTGAGTCTTGACATAATCAGGATAGGACTCGCCGGACACATTGGATACTACATCCCCCAACACTGAAAAAGCCACGTTGGAGTATTTGAACTCCGTCTCGCGAGGGAGAATCGTGGCAGCCTCCTGAAAGAGCCGTACGAACATGTCATGGTCCGGAAACCTCATGTCATCCCAGTAGAGAACGTCCAACTCTCGTGGCAGGCCTGAAGTGTGGGTCAATAAATGACGGAGGGTTATTACGGGACTGTCACCATAATCATCTTTCAGATGAAACCACGACACGTACTTTGCCACAGGATCATCAAGCTGCAGCTTACCTGCATCGCGCAGCTGCAGGATCGCGGTCGCAGTGAACAACTTCGTCAGAGATGCGATCCTGTAGGCCGTCGCGGGAGTTGCCGGTATCTTTTTTCCAGGATGACTAAACCCATATCCTTTCGCCCAGATCAGTTTCTGGTCATACACAAAGCCGATTGATAATCCCGGCAGCTCCTGATCAATCACCCTCTGTTGCACCCAGGCGTCAAATACTGCAATTGCTGTCTGAACGTCGGAGTTGTCCATTAGGGTAGGGTTTTGGCCAAAGGCTCTTCCCTGCGATAGCAGCGAAGCTATCACCATGATTAAAGCACCAGCGTGTAAAGGTAAGCGAAATCTGGCGGTCATATTCCTCTCCTTTGTTTAAGTTCGTAATCTGATTTGGACAAGCTTAGCCAAGAGAATTCGTATGTCAAGGGAAATAACTGGGTACAGGGTACCCCACCCGCGAGGGACTGTTGAAAAAGCCCAGACCGTGTCATTGCGAGGAGTGCGGAGTTCCGTAGGTCGAAACCTCTTGTGGTACAACGCCTCACATGCTAATTCCCCCGTCGGGGTTTCGACAATTTCCTCCTGTCCTCACTCCCTTTTTGTAGCGCTGTTGTAGATAAATCACCACCACGCCAGTTAGTAGAACGCTGGTTGCGGCACCGAAGGTCACCCCGGAGTGCTCTGTGGGTCGGGTGATTAGCGGCACAGCAAAAACGATGTTGGTTTTTGTATTCTACCTCCTACTCGACCAGGAATCGCCTGCGGTCTAACGGCAACGACTAAGCTAATTAAATGCCGAACAATAACCGTTATGGCCCAGGACATGTTCGTACTTCGCCGTGGTGAGTGAGTCTGTCGCTACAAACCAAGTGGCTCGCGCTGTCAGATACATGCCGTCCGGCTGACACGCTTTGATGTGTTTGTGTCCTGTGCGCGGCGTACGTCCTGAGCCTGTCGAAGGATGCGCCGCGGACCCCGCGCCGTCAGGAATCCTTTCCTGACGGAACATGGGTGCCCCATCCGCCTGCGGTGGGTTTACTCGACACATCAAAGCACCGGTGCCCCATCTACTTTCGATGGGTCTTCGAATCGTGCGCGGCGTACGCCCTGAGTCTGTCGAAGGGCGCGCCGCGAACAAATGATTAACACCGTCAACCGGAACCCAGTAATAGAGCGTATCGTGCCAACCGCGAGTCCGATCGACCTCGCTACCATAGCGGACGTTTGCGATGTCGATGACTCAATGGAGGAGCGTCCCCTTTTCCCCGCAACCCGTTTGCGTTTCCGACTCTTGTAGTATCGGATGAGTCGCTCAGACTGTGTCTGGAGAATCTCTTGTCCTGTCAGTGTCTTGGGCTTTGCCCAGGAGTGCGTGTCAGCGGCGCCGGCCATTCCCGCGAAAACGGCGACCCTGGACAATCTTTGAAGGGCACAGCGAGACCGCATAGACCATTCATCCGCCACCGGAAAACGCCGGTCGAGGTTCGCTTGCTCTTTGACATCGCGAATAGCATTATTCGCGCCATATTGTAGCCTGGCTGCTTGTGGATCTCTGCCTCCTTGTACGCTCGAATCCTCGGGCACGGCGCGCCATGCCCGTACGGAGACAAAGACATAGAGGCAACCGCAAGGGTTGCATCTACGGGATTACGGGCACATGCGGACACGGGCCGCGCAGAAATTGCAGCAATCAAGTGTTCGTGTGAATGACATTGCAGCCATAGAATGAATAACCCACCCAACGCAATGCTTTGGGCGGGGTACAATGTCAGTCAGATGCTAAGCAACACAAGCAACAAGCGTCAGTGAGTGTCGATCCTCAGCGCGATACCACGCTTTCGAAGCAATTCGATGTAGCGGGTCGTATTGATGCCGACCTCCGAGCGCAAAGTACCGCGCTGAGTAATCGTACCCTCGGCGATCATTTGCATTACAATGCCGGCGGAGTATGCCGTAGTGCGCTGCATGGCGCTGTGACCGGTCGAAACGTCAAGATAGTCTTCGATTGTGTAAGTCACTTTGCCCGGCTTGCCCTGTTTTGTACCGGTGACTTCGCCATAGAGAAGGATCACATCGGGCGCATTCTTCGGCAGGCGACGTGAGAGAACTTCGCGCAACATCCGATCGGGGCTGATTGTCAGGTCTTGCATCTGGTACGGAGTCTCGTCCGCCATGCCGAGATCGAAGAGGAACTTGATCTTCTCGACGTGCCCGGGATAACGGATGGTTTTGTAATCGAGGTTGCGAATTTTGCCCTCATAAGTGTAGGGCAATGTCGATGCGCCGCCGGAAGTGTGAAACGCTTCCAGTCTGGGGAAGTTGGGCGGCAAGGACAGCTTTTCGACTTCGGTCAAACTCTCCAGTTTGGTCAGCTTGCCATCGCGCAGAACGACGGTTGGCTCGCGGTATTCGTTCAGCAGCCCTTCGGGTGAAAAAAAGATTGCGTAGTTCAACGGCGGTTGGGGATGTTGCGGCAGGCCGCCAACACGCAGCTTGACAAAGTCGACAGAATCGAATCTGGCAATGCCATCGGCGGCCAGAATCGACACCATCCCGGGGGCCAGACCGCAATCGGGAATGACAGTCAGATCGGCTTTGGCGGCACGGTCGGACATGGCGAATTGCTGTTCAACGATCGTGTTGTTTCCCCCCATATCGATAAAATGCGTGCCGTTGGCGACAGCGCAGTCGGTCAAGAGCGCGTTGAGCTTGTAGCTTGCGGCAGCGCAAGCAACATCGGCGTCTTTGAAAAACGGTTCGACAAACTTGCGGTCGGTCAGGTCACCTTGGTGCGTTTCTACTTTGTCGCCGCCGATGCCGATCAAACGAGATAGGTCGATGTCTAACACGATGATTTTGTTGGGATTAGCGAATCTGCGCAGATCATACACGAGCGCCTGAGCCATCATGCCAGCGCCACAAATCAAGAATGTCGTCATCTTTCGTGTCTCCTCCATCGTCTTTTCTTCACCCATCAGGGGCGGGTTGCTGCCAATCTGCCGCCCCATAATACTCCCAGACTGGTTTTTCTGAGTATAGCAGGACGAAGGGTGGCTGTCAAGCGCCAGCAGGAGTGCGGCCGCGATTTGGGATGTGGGATGGAAACCCCGCAGTTTTTCGCAACATTTCTGTTGCGTAAAGTGTGTACCAGTATTATATTAGATTTGAGGTACGCCTCAGTTGTGTATCGACAGGGGAAGCTCTTGACTGATACCATTGGGTGTATCAGTGAAGTAGGAGAGGACAGCTTCCCCTAACTGTTTTGGAGTCTTCGGCCCCCAAGTGAATTTCATCGCAGAATCCAACGATTCTCTCCTGTGGTTATCCTGTTTCTCGCCGCAAATGAGCAAACTGTTGTTTCCCTCAACAGTGCCTAACGATTTTAGTTGATCCTGTTTTCGAGTCTATTCAATTGGTAGCGGATTCGACCGATACTACCTTTAAGCGGCCTTTAACGAAGCGAGAAACCATCTTTTATGAGATCTGTAATCACTACCTGTTCCCTGCTGATCCTGGTCCCGGCTGTCCTTCTGGCGAACCCCAATAGTCAATTCGCATTCAGCTATGAAGGCAGCGCACTCTGGAGGTTTTTTAACCATGTCGTCTTGCAGGATCATTATGCTTTCTGCACGGCCAGATTCGGGCTGATCGTATTCGACATCAGCGATTCAACTGCGCCGACACCTATATCGAGAATTTATTTCCCCGATGGCCGGCGCCAGAACATCACGGTCGAAGGGAATTACGTTTATATGTCAGACGGCACGGCGGGTCTGCGAATCATTGATGTTACCGACCTCCAACAGCCAAAGCAAGTCGCGCTGTATAATGCCACGGCGGACGTTTTGAGTACCGCAGTCGTTGGCCACCATGCGTACCTCGCTGTCTGGGGACAGGGACTGAGAATTCTGAATGTCGCCAATCCCTCGGCACCGGTTGAGGAAGGACGATGCGATACCGCGCGTGAGGCGTATGATGTCAAGGTCGTCGATTCGTTAGCCTATGTCTCGACCTGGAATGGCGGATTCCAAATAATCAGCGTTGCCGATTCTATGTCGCCCGTTCTCAAAAGTGACTGCCTCATTATCGACTGGCTACAGGGGTTTGCCATCAAAGACAGCATCGTTGCCATGGCGCGTGGCGGAAACGGCTTACAGCTATTCAATATTTCCGACCTCGACCAGCCGATGGCCGCCGGTAGCTGGAACAGCCCCGGTTTGTCGCATGACGTCGCAGTCGAGGACACGTTCGCCTATGTCGCCGACGACTACTACCTCCAGGTGTTGAGTATCGCCAACCCGAGCACTCCCTACCCGTTGGCAGGGCTCTGGCTGCCGTTCAATAACGATTTGGCATTGCGCAACCACTGTGCCTACGTTGCCACACAGGACTCTCTAGTGATCGTCAACGTGGCGGTGCCTTCTGATCCTCAGATCATCGGCAGATACTTCGCGGGACAAGCTCCTGTAGGAGTTACGTTAAAAGGCAATCTCGCCATCTTGGCGGACGAAAACGGCAGTCTGCAAGTTGTCGATATCGGGAATCCCAAGAATCCCATGCCTGTTGGCAGTGCGTCTACTTATCGCGCGAGGGACGTCGCGATTGCCGGTAATTATGCCTATGTTGCTGACGACGCAGAGGATTTGAAAGTGTTT
>Ga0315273_10001031_pt1 | contig 30808 bp, 26 predicted proteins | sample YL17G02_0_MG_FD_205753 | JGI IMG/M metagenome (GOLD analysis project Ga0315273, IMG submission 205753) | Sediment microbial communities from Yellowstone Lake, YNP, Wyoming, USA - YL17G02_0 | ecosystem: Environmental > Aquatic > Freshwater > Lake > Sediment | place: USA: Wyoming | collected... | reverse complement strand
TTCGAACTCTTTAAGACCCCCTGGGAGCATTGCCGGGAAGGCGGGGCCTACGACGTGGTCATCACGACGGATCCCGCCGTTCCGGTTCCCCCAGCGAAATTGGTAATCGCCTTCGGGTCGGAAGGAACGCCTCATGACGGCAGGAACGGGATCGCGATCCGTTCCCGGGAAGAGCGTCGCAATATCGAATGGGAAGGTGCCATGATCCCGGTCTACGGCCAACTGGCGACGTTTGAAAATCAGCCGGTACCGTTTCTTTCCACTGGGGGGGATTCGGTGAGCCATTACCCGGCCCTTTCGGGTTGCGGATTCCTGCGCGTCGGTTACGACCTGTTCGACGAGGTTCGTTTTCTGTTACGCAAGGGTCAGCCCGTGGATCGTGCACAGGTTCCCACCCTCGACATCCATATCGATATGTTGCGGAACTGGATATTGGAAAGGGGAATTCCGCTCGTCGAAATCCCTCCCTCACCGTACGGGTACGACTTCATCACCTGTCTAACGCACGACATCGATTTCATGGGGATCCGGGACCACAAATTCGATCATACGATGCTGGGTTTCCTGTATCGCTCCCTGGTGCCGAAATATACGAGAGGACTGGATAAAAAAAACGTGCGGGAAAGGTTTTTCAAAAACCTTCGGGCCGTCTTTTCCCTGCCACTCGTCCAGGCGGGGCTCCTCCCGGATATCTGGTACCCCCTGGACAAGTACGCGGAGGTTGAGAAGGAGCTGAAGTCGACCTTTTTCTTCATTCCTTTCAAGGGGCAGGCCGGGAAACCCGCGGGAGGGAAAACGGCAAGATACCGGGCGGCACGTTACGACGTCGGCCGGTATCGGGAGCAGATCCGATCTTTACAGGACCAGGGCCGCGAAGTCGGCCTTCACGGAATCGACTCATGGCACGATCCCGGGAAGGGACGGGACGAAGTGGCGGTCATCCGGGGGATAACGGGCACGGACAGGATCGGTGTGCGGATGCACTGGCTCTACTTTTCCGAGGAGACCCCGAAGTGCCTGGAGGAAGCCGGCATCTACTACGATTCCACCCTCGGTTACAACGAGACCGTGGGTTTCCGATCCGGAACCACCCAGGTGTTCCGTTTGCCGGGGACATCGAACGTATTCGAGCTGCCGCTCCACGTCCAGGACACCGCGATGCTCTATCCCGGGCAGATGGGTGTATCCGAACCCCAGGCGATCGCGCTTTGCAACGGATTACTCGAGAAATTCGAGAGCTACGGCGGGGCATTCACGGTCAACTGGCATGACCGGAGCCTGGCGCCCGAGCGGAACTGGGACTCCGCATATCTTGCTCTGCTGGGACAACTCCGGGAAAGGAAAACCTGGTTTGCCGCGGCTGGAGACGCCGTCGCCTGGTTCGAAAAACGACGGGACAGCCGATTCGATCCGGCATCGTCTTCCGGTTGCATTCCCAGGGTCCGGATGCGGAAAGAAGTTTGTGAGAAAGGTCCGGCCCTCGCGATCCGGGTCCACCAACCCGTGAGGTCTTCCGGCGGAATTCAAGGGTTTCGGAACTCCTTCGTCGATTACCCGGTAAAAATTAATGAGGAGATTGCAGTAGGGTATCGAGCATGAAACATGTCTGCATGATCGCCTACACCTTGTATTCCTCGGATCAGCGGGTGCGACGGGAAGCCGAGGCTGTGGCCTCCCTCCCGGGACACAGGGTAACCGTCCTTTCGTTGAAGGAGCAGGAAACCCCGAGAACCCTGGAGAAAAACGGAGTCACAATCCAGGAACTCGACATCGCGAAATACCGCGGGAAAAACGACATCAAGTACATATTCTCCTATATCCTTTTCACCCTGCTCGCTTTCGTTGAATGCACGAAACAGCTGGCCCGAAAGTCCCTGGACGTCGTTCATGTTCATAACATGCCGAATTTCCTGATTTTTGCCGGGCTCATCCCTTTCCTGTCGGGGAAACCGATCCTCCTGGATGTTCATGACACGATGGTCGAGACGTACGCCGCAAAGTTTGCCGGGCGCTCTAGCAGACTCCTCGAATGGGGGTTGCGCCTCGAGGAGGCGATCTGTTGCCGGATGGCGCGCCACATCATCTGTGTCAACGACATTCAAAAGGCGGCGATTGTCGGACGGGGCATACCGGAAGGAAAAATCGTCGTCGCGATGAACGTACCTGATCCAAAAGTGTTCGATCACAACAGGAGCATCCGGGGCCGCATCAATGAAAACGGTAGATTCCGGATGATCTACCACGGGACCGTGACGAAACGGGTCGGGGTGGACCAGGCAATCCGGGCCGTGTCGAAACTGAATGGTAAGGTTCCGGGACTGGAATTCCATATCGTGGGTGACGGGGACGACCTGAAGGAGTTCCAGGCGGTCAGCAAGAAACTCGGGGTGAAGGATCGTGTGCATTTTCTCGGGAGGGTTCCCCTGGAAGGGTTGATTCCCATCCTTGAGGAGATGGATCTGGGGATCGTCCCGAACGGAAGGAATATCGCCACGGAACTCATGCTCCCCGTGAAAATGCTGGAGTGCATTGCCCTGGGAATCCCCGTGATCGCGCCACGACTGAAGACGATCTCGCACTATTTCACGGAGGAGATGGTGTTTTTCTTCGAGCCGGACGACGTCGATTCGATGTCGGAAGCCATACGGGCGGCTTCGGCCAGCGAGGAGAGCCGGTTGAGCAGGGCGAGGGAGGCAAGACGGTTCCTGGACATGCATAGGTGGGAATCCCACAAGAGCGGGTTCATGGAGATGTACAGGAACATATGAGTTCCGGCGGTCGCAGCAATACCTATCCTGAAAGGAAGGGGCAATGTCCGCAAAAATGGACGGGTTCGTAAAATTCGCCGTCGTGGGGCTAGGGAACATCGGCTCCAGGCACCTGGCGGTCATTGACGCGGAACCCCGCGCCAGGCTGGTGGACATCTGCGACATCAAGGAAGACCGTTGCGAGAAGTATTCCGGGCTTTACGGGGTTCGGGGGCATACGGATTTCTCCGAGATGCTCCGATACACGTCGGCGGATGTCATCAACATCTGCACACCGCACGGCCTGCACGCCCCCATGGCGATCGAGTCTTCCGAGGCGGGGAAACACATCCTGGTGGAAAAGCCGATGGCGCTGACGGTGGAAGATACCTACAGAATGGACGAGGCGGCAAGGAAGAACAATGTCCGCCTGATGGTCGTCTGGCAGAACCGCCACAACGTGCCGATCAAGCTGGCGAAGAAAGCCCTCGAGGACAAGGCGCTCGGCCAGGTCTATATCGTCCACTGCTCCGTTCTCTGGAACCGGCCCCAGAGCTACTACGACCGGTCCGACTGGCTTGGAAGGAAGGATCTCGAGGGTGGACCGCTGTACACCCAGTGCAGCCATTTCATCGACCTTCTGATCTTCATGTTCGGGGATATCCAGCGCGTCAATTCCATCGGGGAGACGAAGAGCCACAGCATCGAGATCGAGGATTGCGGTATAGCGATGATGAAGTTCAAGTCCGGGGTGATGGGTACGCTTTCCTACACGAACTGCGTGTACAACAAGAATTACGAGGGGAGCATCACCATCGTCGGCGAGAAGGGGACGATCAAGATCGGCGGGTCGTATCTGAATACCATCGACTTCTGGGACGTGCAATCATATCCCCTCCCCCACGAGATCGACTTCAACGACAAGCCCAACAATTACACGAAGTACAAGGGCACCAGCTCCAACCACGATAAGGTGATCGCTGACGTGGTCGCCGACTTTCTGGACGAGAAGAAGCGGGTCGCCGGGTGGGAGGACGGCCACAAGGTCATCGAGGCGATCCGCATGATCTACCGGTCGCAGGAGCGCAACGGGGAGCGGGTCACCGTCAGCCAGTTCAACGAAGGGATGGCGAGATTATCCTCGGACGCTGGGAAGAAACAGATCGTGGCGTAGAGGAGACGATATGGCCGGAAACTACAAGATCTTTGCCGGTGTCGTAATCGGGGGCGGATCGACCGTTGAGGATTACTGCGTCATCGGGACCCCGCCCCGTGGGAAAAAGGAAGGGGAGCTGGAGACGGTAATCGGCGCCAGGGCAATCCTGCGTTCCCATACCGTGATCTATGCAGGAAACCGGATCGGAGACAACTTCCAGACCGGGAACAAGGTCAACATCCGGGAGTTGAACGAGATCGGGGACAACGTCAGCATCGGCACCCTCTCCGTAATCGAACACCGCGTCCGGATCGGAAACGGCGTGCGGATGCACAGCCAGGTTTTCGTGCCGGAGTTCACCGTCATCGAGGACGACGCCTGGCTGGGGCCGAACGTAGTCCTTACCAACGCCAAGTACCCTTTATCCCCCGGCGTCAAGGAGACCTTGGCCGGTCCGGTCGTTAAAAAGGGAGCGAAAATCGGGGCGAATTCCACAATCCTGCCCGGGATCGTGATCGGTGTGAACTCCTTGGTCGGTGCCGGTTCCGTGGTGACGAAGGATGTGCCGGACAACGCCGTCGTCGCCGGGAACCCGGCACGGCTGATCAAGATGATCGACACGCTTCCCTACTGAGAGGGCCGTCTTGGAGATCCCATTCGTCGACCTGAAGGCACAGTATGAAAGCATCAAGGGGGAGATCGACCAGGCGATCGCCGATGTCATTGCGAGTTCCGCGTTTATCGGCGGTCCGTACGTAAAAGCATTCGAGACTGCTTTTGCCGCTTTTTGCGGCGCCAGGCATTGCATCGGCGTGGGAAACGGGACGGACGCCATCTTCCTGACACTGAAAGCGATGGGAATTGGGAGAGGGGACGAGGTCATTACGGCTGCCAACAGCTTCATCGCCACATCGGAAGCGATCACGATGGCTGGAGCACGGGTTGTGTTTGTGGACATCGATCCCCGCACTTTCAACATCGATCCGACCAAGATAGAAAAAAAGGTCACAATAAAAACAAAAGCCATCATCCCTGTCCACCTCTACGGTCAACCGGCGGATCTGGACCCGATCCTGGAAGTGGCCCGAAAGAATGGCCTCAAGGTCATCGAAGACGCGGCACAGGCCCATGGAGCCCGCTATAAAAACAGGAATATCGGAACGATTGGAGATGCAGCGTGCTTCAGCTTCTATCCTGGAAAGAATCTCGGGGCCTATGGGGACGGGGGGGCGATCGTTACCGGCGACGAAGCGCTGGCCGCCAGGATTCGCATGCTGGCCAACCACGGGAGGGTGGACAAGTACGACCACAGGATCGAAGGAGTGAACAGCAGGCTGGACGGGCTCCAGGCGGCCATCCTGAACGCGAAACTTCCCCGCCTGGCCGCCTGGACGGAAGCCCGCAGGAGGAACGCATATCTTTACAATGAACTTCTGGGGGGAGTATCGAATCTGGAGATCCCCGTCGAGATGGATGACGTCCGGGCCGTCTATCACGTGTATGTGGTCCGCGTCAGGAACGGCAAGCGAGCATGGTTGCAGCACCTTCTGAAGAGCAATGGAATATCTACGGGGGTCCACTACCCGATTGCTCTCCCGGCGCTTTCGGCATATTCCCATCTCGGCCATCGTGACGGGGATTTCCCGGAAGCCGTTTCCGCCTCGAAGGAAATCCTTTCCCTGCCGATGTTCCCGGAGTTGACGGAAGAACAGATCCGGTACACCTCCGGGTTGATCCGGGAGAATCTGTCCTGAACATGCTTCCCTACGTATTGATCACCCCTGCCCGGAACGAGGAGGAGAACATCGGGAACACCATCCGGTCGGTCATTTCCCAATCGGCCCTCCCCTTGAAATGGGTCATCGTGAGCGATGGATCAACCGACAGGACCGATTCGATCGTGAAGGAATTCGCCTCGGAGCATCCCTGGATCGATTTCGCCAGGATGCCGGAGCGCAGGGATCGGCAGTTTGCGGCGAAGGTTCATTGCTTCAACTCGGGATACCGCCGGGTCGCCGGTCTGCCGTACGAAATCATCGGCAACCTGGATGCGGACATCACGGTCGAACCCGATCATTTCGCGCTCCTCCTCGCCCGGTTCGAGGATGACCCGCGCCTGGGTGTCGCAGGCACACCGTACGTCGAAAAGACATCCGACAGGTACAATTACCGCTATGCGAACATCGAGCACGTTTCCGGGGCATGTCAACTCTTCCGCAAGGAATGTTTCGAGGAGATCGGGGGGTACCTCCCCATCAAGGGTGGCGGGATCGACTGGACCGCGGTAACGACGGCGCGGATGAAAGGGTGGAAGACCCGGACGTTTACGGAAAGGACCTGTCTCCACCACCGGCCGATCGGAACCGCGGAGGCCGGCAGGTTGGAGGCATGGTTCCGGCGAGGGAAAAAGGATTATTACCTCGGCGGGCATCCGCTATGGGAAATCTTCCGCTCCTTCTATCAGATGAAGTCGAAGCCCTATGTCCTCGGCGGATTAAGCCTCTTACTCGGGTACGCTTGGGGGGGGATCAGCCAGATGGACCGTCCCATCCCGAAGGAACTCGTGCGATTCCACAGAATGGAACAGATGCAACGCCTGAAAAATATCCTGCTCGGCAGGAGCCGTCCGGTGGAACAGGTTGAAGGACGAATGTAAAGCCCGCCTCCAGGAAAGCATCCGCAAGGTCGAGCGTTGGGTCGAGGATCATCATTACAAGGGATACGAGCCGTTCGATGGCCTGTCCTCCGTTCTCAGGCCATTGACATTCGGGAACCTTTTCCTGGATCGGTTGCTGCTCCAACTGGTTCGGCAAAGCCCGTTGAACCTGCGACCCCTTCTCGGTATCCGGCCGCTGGAGTCCACGAAGGGGAGGGGGTACATGGCTTCCGGATACCTCATCATGTATCGAATAACAGGCGACTTGTCCTACAGGGAAAGGGCGGAGGGGTGTCTCGGATGGCTGATCCGGAACAAGTCCCCGAAATTCCCGGAATACACCTGGTCGAACCACTTCGACTTCGCCAGCCGCTTCGGCAGATATTCCAAGGACGATCCCATCATCGTCTGGACGGCCCTGATAGGGCAGGCTTTTCTCGACGGGTATGAAATCCTGGGAGATCCGGGATATCTCGAGGTAGCCACCAGCATCTGCGACTGGATTACCGCGCTTCCCCGCGAGCGGACCGGGAGCGGAACCTGCATCAGCTACCTTGCCTTCAAGCAGGATTCGGTACACAACGCGAACATGCTCGGGGCCGCGATTCTGTCCAGGACGGCAAAATACACCGGAAACACGTCTTATCGGCAATTGGCCCGCGCGGCGATGGAGTACAGCTGTTCCCGTCAACTCCAGAACGGGGCGTGGTATTACGGCGAAGCGACGAATCTGCACTGGATCGACAACTTTCACACCGGGTACAACCTAGACAGCCTGAAATGCTACATCGAGTCCAGCGGGGACGAGGATTTCTGGAGAAACCTGGGAAACGGATACAAGTTTTATACGGACACTTTCTTCGAGGAGAGCGGCCGACCGAAATATTACCATAACCGGACATACCCGGTGGACAGCCAATGCATATCCCAATCCATCGAAACGCTGGCGAATTTTTCGGACCTGGAAGAATCTGCGCTATCTCTGGGTCTGAAAGTTGCGGGATGGGCCATACAGAACTTGCAGGACAAGGACGGACATTTCTACTACAGGCAATATCCCGCGATCAAGGCGAAGACCCCGATGCTGCATTGGGCGCAAGCCACCATGTACAGAGGTTTGGCCCTGATGATGTCGAAAATTCTGACGATCTGAAACAAAACATAAGGAAAATAACATGGAATGCATCAAGGACAGTATACGTATCAAGGGGAAAGAAAAGGAAGTGGATCGATATCGTATTTTTGATAAAGATATCATAGTGAAAGGAAATATGCTGAAAATTGCACAGTTGAAACACGAATACTTCGATGATCTGTATGATCCGGAAGAAGTGATACGGGAAATGGCCGAAAATAATTTAGAGGCGGATCTGTTTACCTTTTGGCAAAGGCTGCCAAATATCGAACAGAAATTCAATTATTATAAGGAATTCGACAGTTTGGCCGTATTGAGAATCAAAAGTTATGATGATTGGTTCAAACATTCCATTGATTCGTATACGAGAAATAGGGCAAGACAAGCCGGGAAAAGGGGAGTCCTTGTAGATGTTGCCGAATATAAAGATGATTTTGTAAACGGGATCGTGAATATTTACAAGGAGACACCGATAAGGCAAGGAAAACCTTTCTGGCACTATGAAAAAAGTTTTTCACAGGTGAAAAAAGAAACTTCAGATGCTCTGGATAAATCGATATTTATCGGGGCGTATTATAATAAACAATTGATTGGTTTCGCAAAACTGCTGATGGCAGAGCAATACGCAATGATGGTGCTGATATTGTCAATGATCGCACATCGGGACAAATCGATACCGAATGCGTTGATTGCAAAAGCCGTCGAGGTTTGCAGTAATAATGACAAGAAATATCTGGTTTATGCGAAGTGGGATGTCAATAAATCATTAGCCGAATTCAAAATCAATAATGGGTTCGAAGTGTTCAAATTGCCTAGGTACTTTATTCCATTGACAATAAAAGGAAGTTATGCGTTAAAATGCCATCTTCACCGGGGCATATCGCCTCTTGTTCCGGAAAAAATTAAATATTTTTTAAATATAATCAGAGTCAAGCAAGCCAAGTGGAAATACAATATAAAACAATAATAGAGTGAATTATGCCACCTAAAGTTGCCCTCGCAGGATGTATAATTGCAATAGTAGGCGTAATATATTTCTTTGATAATAAAGAAAAAAAAGATGTATCGTTGGGATTGTTAATCCCATTGATCTGGATGTGTGTGTTGGGTTCTCGTAATATATCTCAATTCTTTATGGCAGAAAGTGCAATAAAGACAACAGATGACTACCTTGTTGGTAGTCCCGTCGATAGATTGTTCTTTTCCATATTAATAATAATAGGTGTATGTATCTTGATAAGAAGAAATATCCCATTTTGTGAAATCGTACGTCAAAATATTTGGATTTTTGTTTTTTTGTTATATTGTGGCGTAAGCGCTGTGTGGTCGGATTACCCGGGTGTTTCTTTAAAAAGATTCATAAAGAACATAGGAAATATAGTAATGGTGTTGATTGTAATAACAGAAATTCATCCGAAAAATGCATTCCGATTATTAATCAAACGGTTTAGTTACATACTGTTGCCATTGTCAGTAGTATTATATAAATATTTTTCCCATCTTGGAAGGGCTTATAATAGTTTTAACGGGAAGTTAATCGTAACGGGGATAACCAATAATAAAAATACACTGGGTGCCGTATGTCTTATAAGCTCAATGTTCTATATTTGGAATTTATTTTTGAATAAAGAATATCAAGGTTTTGAGAGGAAATTCGAGTATTACGGAAGTTGCATTATATTGCTTATCTCGTTAATATTATTGCATATGTCGAATTGTTCTACAGCTGATTTATGCTTGGTGTTTGGTTTGATATCGTTGCTTGTGTTTATGAAAACGAAATTTATTTTAGACCATATTCCTGGATTGAAAATTTGCTTATATGCATCTGTGGCCATGATTATAATTCTCCTGACTGGCGCTACCAAATTAAATCTCCAATCGTTAGTTAGTATAACCGGTAATGTTACTGGTCATGAAGATACTTTTTTCGGAAGAGTTTTATTTTGGCCAGAAATTATCAACTTAAGTAGTAATTCTGTTTTTTTTGGTGAAGGATATGATAGTTACTGGCTTGGAGATAGGATAAGAATATTATGGGATAGATATTGGTGGCACCCTACCGAAGCTCATAATGGCTATGTTGAAATATATCTTGAATTAGGCGTAATCGGATTATTAATATTTTTTGCGGTTTTCAGATCCTGTTTTAATAAATTAATTAAAGGTATAAAAATGGGGGAAGAAGATTCCATATTCCGGTTCGTATTATTTATCACAGTAATGTTATATAATATTCCGGAAACCGCAATAAAGGGAACGCACATCATGTGGTTTCTTTTTTTATTAGTTACGATGGAATATCGATATACGGATACCGATGTCGACTGGAAAATAAAATATGAGAATGCGGTTTGAAAAGAGAAATATCATAAATACAACGAATTAAAAATGTGTAAATCCGATATTTGCGAAATCGCATACGATTGTTTTCATTTTTTAGGCGACAAGCCTTGCGTGTGGCATAAACACGAGAAAGTAGTATGCAAGTGCAAGTTCTACGCTCCCAATAAAGGGCATATCCTCATCATCAAACTGGATGCGGTCGGCGACGTCCTCAGGACGACCTGTTTGCTGCCGGTGATCGCTAATAAATGGCCCGGCATGGGTGTGACCTGGATAACGCGCGCGGAATCGGTTCCATTGTTGATGAACAATCCATTTATACAGGAAATCCTGCCTTTCGGCCCGGACGCAATCGTCCACCTTTTGTCAAGAGATTTTCATATCGTAATCAACCTTGACGCCGGAAAGATTTCGGCAGGTCTGGCCTCCATGGCTCGAGGCAAAGAAAAGACAGGATATGTTCTCGAAAATGTCGGACATGTAAGACCGACAAACGCCGCCGCGGAAGAATGGCTCCGGATGGGAATTTTTGATGACCTGAAAAAGAAAAACAGAAAGACATACCAGAGAATCATGTGCGAGATCCTCGGGCTCACATCAGAAGGAGTGAAGTACGTACTGGAATTGGCGCCATCGGAAACTGGAAAGGCCTGTGATCATCTCTCGGCCCTTGGGGTGAAACCGGGAAAACCCATCATTGGGATACACACCGGTGGGGGAGGAAGGTGGAAACACAAGCAGTGGAGAGAAGAGGGATTCATCGGGCTTATCGATGAATTGATGAGGGATCATCCATCGATGTTCCAGATACTGCTCTTCGGCGGTCCCCCGGAAAGAGAGTTGAACCAAAGGATCATGGAAAATGTGAATGTCCCGGTTTTCGATACGGGGTGCGACAACGACATCCGCCATTTCGCTGCCTTGATCCGCCAAAGCTCGGTGGTACTCTCGGGAGATTCCCTCGCGATGCATGTCGCCATCGCGACTGGACGTCGTGTCGTTGCGTTGTTCGGTCCGACGAGCTGCGCTGAAATAGAACTCTTTGGTCTGGGGGAAAAGGTTTTCCCGGAATTGGATTGTCTCTGTTGTTACAAGACGGTGTGTGATTGCTCGCCAAATTGCATGGAGTTGATTTCCATCGAAATGGTGAAAAATGCGATTATCAGGCAAAGGGATTTATTGCGGATCCGATAGGATCAAATTATCAATGGATCTATTTTGAGTTGCCTTAAAAAGAAAGAGCTACGGATTGCGTTACTTACGGCGGGCAAGGACTCTCATTATGCACTGGGCCTACTCTCGGTACTCGTTGATGAAGATCTCCACATCGATTTCATCGGAAACGACGCGATGATGGATGCGGAGGACACGAAACGTCCGAATGTATCCTATTTCAACTTGAGGGGTGACCAGCGAGGGGACGCGCCTTTAATGGAGAAGGCCCTCAGGGTATTAATATATTACACGAGATTGATCGCCTATGCGACAAGGTCTGATGCAAGAATCTTCCATATCCTGTGGTTGAACAAATTCATGTTTTTTGACAAAATTTTTCTGAATATTTACTACAAATTATTAGGTAAAAAAATTGTTTTTACTGCTCACAACGTCAATGCGGGTGAAAGAGACGGGACAGATAGTTTCCTGAACAGGATTTCCCTGAGATTCATGTATTCGGTGGTGGATCACATCTTCGTTCACACCGACAGGATGAAAAAGCAATTGGTCGGAGATTACTATGTTAGTGAAGAAAAAGTATCCGTGATACCTTTCGGTGTCAACAACGTGATTCCTAAATCAAACATGACAAGAGGAGCTGCCAGGCATCGCCTTCGTTTGAAGGACAGTGAAAAAGTCATGCTCTTCTTTGGAAATATCGCTCCTTACAAGGGACTGGAATATTTGATATCCGCCATGGCAGCCCTAAAGGAGAAGATACCCGACCTCCGCTTGATCATTGCGGGAAGGGTGAAAGACAAAGACTGTGAAGATTATTGGGAGCGAATCCAGAAATTAATAGATAACAATGGGCTAGGGCAAAGTATATTGTTGCATATCCGGTATGTGCCGGACGAAGAGGTGGAGGTATTCCTGAAAGCCGTGGATGTCATGATACTCCCATATAAACATATATTCCAGTCTGGGGTCATTTTCCTGTCTTATAATTTCGGACTGCCGGTAATTGCCGCTGATGTAGGATCGATTAGGGATTCAATTATTAAAGGAGAAACAGGCTTTGTATTCCGTGTTGAGGACATTATAGATTTAGAAGATAAAATAGAATTGTTTTTCAAAAGCGAACTCTATGGTAGGACTAAAGAAAATGCAAGAAACATTATAGAGTATGTGAATAAAAATAATTCTTGGCGTAAAGTTTCAGGAATAACATATGAAATCTACCAAAAATTATTAAATTAATCAAAGAGATTCTTTAAATTAATTTATTAATCAGGAGTCATCAGTGGAACCGATATACGTATGGAACAACGGTAGCGTTAACGCATCGGCTTATAACGGCGGAGTGACTTGCGGGGCAGGCATTGACACGATCATCGCATCAGGGAGGGATTACATAAACAACGGCACGACTCCCAAGCCGGGATATACCGCGTACACATATCCGCATCCGCTAACCTTTACAACACGTACACCAAACCCTCCACGTAACATATCTGTCCAATAGGTAAGTCAAGACTCACACCATTTGATCTGCCATGGGTAACGGTATGCCGATTATGTTCTATTTTGAAATTAAAAATTCCTCTATTACGGTCTGTGGTAGTTGCCAAATCTTGGCTATCACATAGTTGTTTCTGATGCTCATAATCAATGCCGATGATATAGGACGATGGAAAAATGCTACTGATCTGGCTATAACCTGCTTTAAGAGAGGGAGGATCACATCGGCAAGCGCTATGGTGTTTATGGAAGACTCCGAGCGTGCATCGGATTTGGCAACATCCGAGGGTATCGATGTGGGGTTGCACATTAACTTATCCGAAAAATTCACCGGCGGTACCGTACCGATACGGTTGCAGGAAAAACAAGAGCCCATCTGCAAATTTCTTGGGAAGAGCAAGTATGCACTTCTGTTTTACCATCCTTACCTGCGAAGCCAGTTCCAATATGTATTTCAAGCACAGTACGAAGAATTTATCCGTTTATACGGCCGTCCACCATCGCATATGGATGGGCATTTTCATATGCATCTCGCCAGCAACATGTTGTTTGACAGAATTATTCCCTACGGAACAAAGGTTCGAAGAAATTTCTCTTTCTTCCCAGGGGAAAAAGGAATATTGAACCGGGTTTACCGGAACATTGTAGATTCTTGGCTTGATCGAAGATACCGGGTAACAAATTATTTTTTCGCAATGTTACCGTATGATGTGGCACGACTTGAGTTCGTAATTAAACTTGCAAATACGGCAAACGTGGAACTTATGACCCACCCACACGTTCCTGAGGAGTACGATTTCTTAATGAGTTATGAGTATGGTCATGCTATATCAAGTGTACGTTTGGGAAATTACTATTCGTTGTAGTATTTCATATATGAATTGACTGCTTGCGATTATGTCATATAATCACACAAAACCATTACTTTTAGTATATCATGTGTCAAATATTATATCTATAAAACCAATTAATCTCTTATTCCAACGGGAGAATATGGCTTAAAGGACAGTCAGGCCAGTTTCGGCACGATCATTGCTAAATATGATAGAAGGAGTTTAGAAAAAAATGATTTTATTCGAAAAGAAGCTATTATATTTAAAGAAACAGTTGCTATTAATTGTTGTTGTGATTGGTTTTATATCCAGCGCTGCTTATGGTGCAACTTTTTATGTCGCTAGTTCCGGGTGCAACAATTCCTACCCAGGAACTGAAACACAGCCTTGGTGTACCATTTCGACGAGTATAAGAAAACTATCTGCCGGAGATACACTATATATAAAGAACGGAACATATAACGAAGAACTATATATAACAGGTCCAAGTGGTAGCGCCGAGAATCGTACCATCATCAGTGCTTATCCCGGTCATGCTCCGGTATTGAGAGGCAACGGGGTAAATGGTGGACGCAATAAAATTTTAAATGCCAGTTACCTCATATTTTCTGGGTTCACAATAACGAATTATAATCAGGGTCTTTTCGTGGAAGGATCAAATCACATAATATTGGATCACTTGACAATATATTCTGTTGGCCAAGAAGCTGTTCATATTAAATTAAATTCAAGTTACGTCACAGCGCAGAACAACCTAATACACGACACAAGAGCTTGGCAATATAACGGGGAGGGGTTCTATATAGGTACCGCACAGGTTGGGGACCCTCAGGACAATTCCAATAATATCATCATCAAGAATAATACGATCTACAATACGAACGACGAGGCGATAGAGTTCAAATCAGGAACACATGATTGCATCGCAGACAACAACATCATCTACGACGCCCTGCTTGATGCGGCCTATAACAACAATACCGGAGTTGGTATGATTGAAGTCGATCCCGCCAATGACGGATATAATCCACAATCGTGGGGTTCAAATCCTAATCATATTGTAAGGAATAATACTATTTTTGGAATAAGGGCGAAGGTACGAACCGCCATCAACCTCAATACAGGTGCCACGGCTTACAACAACGTGATTTATGGTATGACCGATTCATTCCCTGGGATCAATATATCAAGAGCGCAAACCGAAACATACTCACGGAACGTTTACCACAACACGATAGACCTTCCGAGTTCTCGGGCGGTAGTCATTAGTGGAGGAGCGACGACTGATGTTAGAAACAACATTGGCCCAACTACTACCGGAAACGTGGCGACTTCAGACGTATATTACTTCAACAAAGCAGGCAACGATTATCATCTGGTAAATGGAAGCGCCCCAATCAATATTGGGGCCAACCTTACCAGTATCGTACCTGTCGATCGGGACGGTATCTCAAGGACAACAGGGGCAGGTCCGGATCTTGGAGCATATGAGTATTCGAGCGGCACACCCGCCAAGATGCCAAACCCACCATCGAACATACAAGTCTATTAATAATTCTATCTATTTTTCCGTATTATTTATGTACTTTAGGTAAATATTCATTGTAAATCCTTATATGAATTTATAATTTCTCATAACTTTTGATAATTTTCAACAGGTTTTAGTGTTTCACGGTATCTTGCAGATCTATTTCATAAAATACTAATATCTGGGTTCCAGACAGAATATGGAAACTGAATTCATAATTAACAAAGAGGATGTGATTCTTGTTACCGGAGCTAATGGTTTCATCGGCTCAAGAGTTGTTGACGTTCTATTGCGTTATGGATTTAATAATTTGCGGTGTTTCGTTCGGTCCACTCACCATTCTGACAAACTAAATAAAACGATAAGTCTCAATGGTAACGCAAATATCGAAATCATCAGCGGTAATTTGTTGTCAATATCGGATTGCAAGAATGCGACGAAGAATGTATCTGCCGTATATCATTTGGCGGCAGGAAGAGGAGAAAAATCGTACGCGAGTGCGGTGTTGAACTCCGTGGTGACAACGAGAAATTTGCTTGACTCAATCAAGGACCATCGTGGATTAAAACGCTTCGTGAATGTTGGCTCGATCACGGTGTATTCCAAAAACAAATTAAAAATGAACGGTTTATTGGACGAAACATGTGAAATAGAAAATATGCCGGCTAAAAGGGGTGAGGCGTACTGTTATGCGAAAATAAAACAAGATGAAATTGTGATGGATTACAATAGAAAATTCGAGATCCCGTACGTTATTGTAAGGCCAGGCGCAGTTTACGGTCCCGGAAATGAATCAATAAGTGGCCGCGTGGGTATTGATACTTTCGGTATATTTCTTCATTTTGGGGGAAACAATCGAATTCCACTTACATTTGTTGATAACTGTGCCGAATGCATTGTATTAGCAGGAATTATAAAAGGAATTGACGGGAATATTTTTAATGTTATAGACGATCAAGCACCCACGAGTAGGCATTTTTTAAGTTTATATAAAAAAAATGTATACAAATTTCGATCTATGTCCGTACCTAAAGTGTTTAGTTATCTTTTCTGCTATTTGTGGGAGAAATATTCAGATTGGTCCATGGGGCAATTGCCGCCTGTATTTAATCGAAACCGCTGGGCGTCAGATTGGAAACCGACTGTATATTCGAATAAGAAAGCAAAAGAATTACTCGGTTGGAATCCAAGAATTCCATTTGCTGAGGCTATGAAAATTTATTTCGAAGCCTGTAATATAAAGAGACGCGGAAATGCTTAAAATTGGACTTATAGGTTGTGGGAAAATATCTGATTCCCATGCGGAACAGATAAGGCGAATACCTGATTGCGAAATAATCAGTGTGTGTGAAAAAGAAGAACTGATGGCCAAGCAGTTCTGCAACCGATTTCAGGTAAAATACTATTTCACCGATGTCAGGGAATTTCTAGGGACGATGAGGCCCGATGTTGTCCATATCACAACCCCGCCACAAAGCCACTTTGAATTAGGAAAGGCATGCATTGAAGAGGGATGCCACGTATACATCGAAAAACCCTTTACAGTCAATGCAAAAGAAGCCGAATGTTTAATTGGGCTTGCAAAAGAGAGAAATTTAAAAATAATTCCCGGTCACGATGACCAGTTCACACATTCTACCAGACGGATGAGGGAATCGATTGATGAAGGCTATTTGGGTGGACATCCGGTCCATATGGAAAGTTATTATTGCTATGATCTTGGAGAACAAAGCTACGCAAATGCTCTTTTAGGAGAAAAAAGCCATTGGGTTCGGAATCTTCCTGGGAAATTATTACAAAATATTATAAGTCATGGGATATGCCGAATCGTTGAATATATTAGGGGAGACCATCCATTGGTTATTGCACATGCTTTTACCAGTAAATTTCTTATTCAAATTGGGGAAGATGAGATTATAGACGAATTAAGAGTTATCATAAAAGATGAGTATGACACCACTGCATATTTTACGTTTTCTTCACAAATGCGTCCTTTACTTCATCATTTTCGAGTTTTTGGGCCTAAGAACGCTCTTGCGGTTGATCATGACCACCAAACACTAATAATGCTGCGAGGGTTAAAATATAAAAGTTATCTGGACAAATTCATTCCTCCATGGAATTTCGGATTACAATTTATGAAAAATTCAGCTTGTAATATCAATCTGTTTTTAAAACGGGATTTTCATATGAAATCCGGGATGAAATTTCTGATTGAATCATTCTATCGATCCATTCGAGAGGATGCTCCATTACCAATTTCCAACCGAGAAACTATAATGACTGCAAGAATTATGGACGAGATTTTCAGTCAGATATACCCAAAAATCAAATAATAAATCCATAGTTTATCATCCCTTGCAGATTGTACAGTTTTTTCTACAGGAACTCTCATAAATGAAGCCATTAGTTTCCATCTTAATTCCTGCTTATAATTCTGAAAAATGGATAAGTGATACGATTAATAGTGCTTTGCGTCAGAAATGGCCGAATAAAGAAATCATAATAGTTAATGACGGGTCGACAGATAACACTTTTAGAATAGCAATAAAATTTGAATCAAATATAGTAAAGGTAATATCTCAGGAAAATATGGGAGCATGCGTTTCAAGAAATAAGGCACTAAAATACTCTCAGGGGGATTATATTCAATGGCTTGATGCGGATGACCTCTTACATCCCGATAAAATCTCGGAACAACTTAAAGTTGCAGAAAGCGAGAAAAATCCACGTGTACTCTTCACATCGTCTTTTGGCACTTTCTTTTTCCAGACTCAGAAAGCAAAATTCCAACCGAACTCCCTTTGGCAAGATTTAGCACCGGTAGAATGGATGATGACAAAATTTAACGAAAAAGTATGGATGAATCCAGTGACATGGCTTGTTAGTCGGAAGTTGACCGAATTGGCAGGGCCTTGGGATAATAAATTAACACTGAATGATGATGGAGAATATATTTGCAGAGTTGTATCGGCAAGTGAGAAAGTAAAGTTTGTACCAGAAGCAAAATGCTATTACAGAATAGGGAATATAAACAGTTTAAGTAGTGATTTGAAACGATCTGATCAAAGGTTTCAGTCTCAATTATTGTCAATTGTTAAGCAAAACAAATGTCTTATTAATATGGAAAACAGTGAAAGGACAAGGTCTTCCTGTATAAAGCATTTACAAGGAGATTATATTGATTTTTTTCCTGAAAGACATGATTTGGTAAAGAAGGCAAATGAATTTGCGAAAGGAATAGGGGGCATATTGGATGTTCCAGATTTAAAATGGAAATATAAAATAATACAAAAAACGATAGGGTGGGGTATGGCAAAGCGTGCACTATTCGTTTTACCAAAGGTGAAAATGCTAATTAGGAAATACTGCGAAAAATATATAGCTTTTATGTTATAAAAATATTGTATTGTAAAAATATATATTCAATGCTTATTCGTGAATGTGTGTTTTCAATTTTTGGTAATAATAAATAATTAATGGATTTAAACGTGAAAATAGGAATAATAATTCCATATTACAACGGAGATGAATTCATCGAAAGTTGTCTTGAGTCAATAAAATTAAATTATGCTAATAATTTAAAGGTATATATAATTAACAATAGTGATAGGGCGACAAATATTCATTCTATTGCAAATGCATATGATTGGGTTCGTGTTTATGATACAAAAAAAAGAATAGGATTTGGCAAAGCAAATAACATTGGAGCAGAATTAGCAATATCAAACGGTGCTGACATTATAATAAGTATAAATCAAGACGCAGTTATAGATAAAGACTGTATAAAAGAATTATTGGCTCCTTTTCAGATCGATTCGGATATTCATATAACCGCACCAATTTGTTTAATAAAAATTAATAGTATTGGAAGTAATTTTATAAAATTTTATTTGTCCCAGTGTCCTGAAATTGTTTCCGATTCTCTTTATCGAACGATAAAATTATATTATCAGGTCAATAGTATCAGTGGCGCTTGTTTTGCAATAAGAACATCTACAATTAAAAGCGTTGGGCTGTTTGACCCTTTATATTTTATGTATTTTGAGGACGATGATTTATGCAGGCGAATAAGATATATAAATAAAAAAATCGTAATTGTAACAAATGCGAAAGTAATGCACTTATCGAGAGTTGACGCTAAGTTTGATTATTCGGAGTATTACTCATATAATGATACTCCTCGATTGAAAAGAGCATCTAAAGATATATATATATTAAAAGAAATTAATAAATCACTTATTATTAACGTTTTAATAATACTTCGAAATAAAATAGTTGACATTATAAATATTGTTGGACAATTTAAAATGGGCACCTTATTTCGTTATTTTGTTGATGATATTCGAATGGTATTAATTTTAAATAAAATAATAAAAAGCAGAAATATTGAAAAAAATATTTTAACGGCAAACAAGTAGGAGTGAAGAATTTGTTTTAGAAATTTATACTATTCTTCAATGTATGGGCAATAGTTTATATATGTTTGAGTATTATCCATATTTTTTAAATAATAAAAATTATTCGGTTTTGGGGTTTCCGAATGAGCATTCGACGATATAGTGTTTATAACTTAACAGGGTCGTTGGCACCAATCGCTGTAACTATGCTCACCGTACCTGCATATATAAAACTGATAGGCGTAGAACGATATGGGGTTCTGGTTATTGTTTGGGCCTTGCTCGGTTATTTTGGTGCATTCGACTTGGGTCTTGGCCGTGCCACCGCGCAGAGAATCGCCACCATGCGACATGCCGAACCTAGCGAACGTGCCGAAGCCTTCTGGACAGCCCTCATACTGAACATGACCTTCGGCGTGGTTGGCGGGCTATTACTATGGACGATTGGACAGTATTATTTTGAAGGCCATTTCCAAGTTCCAGAGAATTTGCGGATGGAAATTCTTGCTGCGGTCCCGTGGCTTGCTGCAACCGTGCCAATTACTACATTGTCTGGCGTTCTTGGCGGCGCGCTGCAAGGGCGCGAGAGATTTCTGGTACTTAACATTAGCAATGTGCTTGGTTCAGTGCTCTTCCAGGTACTGCCTCTGGGAGTGGCCTGGCTACACGGATCGGACCTCGTCTGGCTGGTGCCGGCCGCTTTACTTGGACGCGTCACGACTTGCGTGGTGTTGTTTTCCCAGTGCTACCTCCACGTTCCGCTTAACATGGAACCATCAGTAAAGCGCAACCTCATAGTGCCATTATTTCGATACGGGGGTTGGGTGACTGTGACGAGTATGATTAGCCCTTTTCTCACAACATTGGACCGTTTTATTATCGGCTCTATAGCCGGTGCGAAGGCGGTGACATACTACTCAGTACCATTTAACCTAGCATCGCGAGTTGCGGCTTTACCTAGTAGTCTTTCGGATTCCCTATTCCCGCGGTTTTCCTCCACTCCCGTGAAGGAATGCAATCAGTTAATGGACAAAGCAGTTGGTGCTCTGAGTGTGATTCTGACACCGTTGATCATCGCCGGCATGCTTATCATGGAACCTTTTCTCCGTTGGTGGGTGGGAATCGAGTTTGCCAAGCATGCCGCTTTTGTCGGAGAAATCATAGCCCTTGGGTTGTGGTTCAATAGCCTTGCGTATATACCGTTTGCTAGACTTCAAGCACAAGGTCGGCCAGACCTTGTAGCAAAGTGTCACCTTGCTGAACTCATACCGTATATTGCATTTCTGACGTTCGGACTGCAGGTGTGGGGCGTTTTGGGCGCTGCTTTGGCCTGGAGTCTACGAGTGACCATTGACGCAATTCTACTCTTCTGGATTTGTGGGGTAGAGCCCCGGAGGATCATGAACCACCTCCCCCCCCTGCTGCTCCTTGGGATGGTTTTCGCCGCATTAGTTAGTTTCCCGATCGACTCCCTACACCGTTGGATAATTGGTTCCAGTACATTGCTTGGTAGCTTGGCATGGGCATGGATTACAGCACCCGATTCCGTAAAGGGATTGTTTGAGGCAGGCTATCAATTACTATCTCGCAGTCGTTAGGATATCATTGATTATATTTATTAATTGTGCGTTTTCTGATGCAATCGCCAGTTTTCTTCCCTAAGATCTCATCACCATGGTTCAATTGGAGGAGATATCATGCGCATCTTGGTAACCGGATCAAACGGGTATATCGGTTCCGTACTGGTGCCTTTACTTATGAAAGAAGGCTATCAAGTTCATGGTTTTGACAGCGACCTTTATGCCGATTGTTCATACGGCCCGGACTTTCCGATTTTCCCATTCAAAAGGAAAGACATTCGTGATGCCGAACTCAACGATCTTGAAGGATACGATGCCGTCATCCATCTGGCAGCATTATCTAACGATCCGTTAAGCGATCTCAACCCCAGTTTGACATTTGATATCAACCATGCGGCGTCTGTCAATATTGCGAGCCTCGCCAAGTCTGCGGGGGTGAAACGGTTCCTTTTTTCCTCTTCCTGCAGCACATACGGGGCATCCGGAGACAACATGCTTAACGAAGAGGCGCCTTTCAATCCCGTAACACCTTACGGGACCACCAAGGTTTTCGTGGAAAGGGACGTCGCGGCCCTTGCCGACGATTCCTTTAGCCCCACCTTCCTCCGCAATGCAACAGCTTACGGCGTCTCCCCCCGGATGCGGTTTGATCTCGTTATAAATAATCTCGTTGCATGGGCATATGCTTCCGGAATGGTCTACCTAAAAAGCGATGGGTCACCTTGGCGCCCAGTGGTCCACGTAGAAGATATCGCCAATGCTTTCATCACCATCCTTCAAGCGCCTCGTGAGGTGATACACAACCAGGCCTTCAATATCGGAAGTAACGGGGAGAATTATCAGATTCTCGATCTTGCAAGGATCGTCGAGAAGACCGTCCCTGGATGCCGGATCAAATTTGCTAAGGATGCGAGCCCCGATAAAAGGTGCTATCGGGTCGACTTTGGAAAATTTTATTCCAGGTTCCCCCATAACAAGCCCAAGTGGGACGCGAGAACCGGCGCGAAGGATCTTTACGAATCGTACAGGAAGTATGGGATACGCCAGGAGGACTTCGAAGGACCGCGGTACAAGAGAATTGACCACATCAAGCGGCTTCTTTCCACCGGCCGCTTGAACGAAACGCTTAGATGGACAAAGCAAGAAGCATAAAAAAACAACTTAAGGAAACGGGGCATGATGGAGAGTCAGGAACGGAAGCAAGGGCTATGCAGGTTTTGCGGAAGTCCCCTCTCCCATACTTTTGTCGACCTCGGGATGTCCCCATTATGCGAAAGCTACCGGAGCCAGGAACAGCTGAACCAGATGGAGCCCTTTTATCCCCTGCACGTTTACGTATGCAGCGACTGTTTCCTTGTTCAGCTTGAAGAGTTCGTCCCTCCGGAGGAGATATTTTCGGAGTACGCATATTTTTCCTCATACTCGGACTCGTGGCTCGCCCATGCACGGTCTTACGTTGATCTGGTGACGAAGAGATTTGGTTTGTCGGCGAAAAGCTTCGTGGTCGAGTTGGCAAGCAACGATGGATACCTCCTTCAATATTTTGTGGAGAAGGGAATACCTGTGTTGGGTATCGAACCCGCTGCCAATGTGGCCGCGGCTGCGGTCTCAAAAGGGGTTCCAACTCTGGTGAAATTTTTCGGGGTGCAGACGGCAAAGGGTCTTGTCGCAGGTGGCCAACGAGCCGACCTCATCGCAGCAAACAACGTGCTGGCCCAGGTCCCTGACCTTAATGATTTCGTCGGGGGGATGAAGATCCTACTGAAATCGAATGGAATCGCCACCGTAGAGTTTCCTCACTTGGTGAGGCTCATCGAGGAGAACCAGTTCGACACCATATACCACGAGCACTTTTCCTACTTTTCGTTCGGGACCGTTGAGCGGATTTTCGCCGCCCACGGCCTTACCCTCTTCGACGTAGAGGAGATCCCGACCCACGGCGGTTCGCTCCGGATCTATGCCCGGCATGCCGATGACGGGCCGAAAGCAGTCAGTGACGCGGTGGTTCGACTCAAAGTGCGAGAAACCGAATTCGGTCTTGGGCATCTTGACCGGTACCTATCGTTCGCCGAGAAGGTCAAGGAGACAAAGAGGAAACTGCTCGAGTTCCTTATCCAGGCGAAACGGGAAGGGAAGCGGATTGCGGGCTATGGTGCTCCGGGAAAGGGGAACACGCTCCTCAACTACTGTGGAATCCGCACGGATTTTCTGGACTTCACGGTCGACAGGAACCCCTACAAGCAGGGGAAGTTCCTCCCGGGCACGCATATCCCGATCCATTCCCCGGAGAAGATCCGGCAGGAACGCCCGGATTATGTAATGATCCTGCCCTGGAACTTCCGGGAGGAAGTCGTGCGGCAACTCCATTACATCCGGGCATGGGGTGGAAAGTTCGTCGTCCCTATCCCTAAGGTAACGATTCTCCCGTGAAATTCACGGAAACCCCTTTGAAGGGGGCCTACCTCATCCAACCGGAACCCAATTCGGACGAGAGAGGGTTTTTCGCACGTACTTGGTGCATGAGAGAATTCGGGGCCCATGGTCTTGAAACCCGTCTTGTCCAATGCAATATCTCCTACAACCGCAAGAAGGGTACCCTGCGAGGGATGCATTACCAGGCGGCCCCTTTCGAAGAGGATAAGTTGGTTCGTTGCACACGAGGGGCGATATATGACGTGATCATCGACCTTCGAAGAAATTCTGAATCCTTTGGGGAGCACTTTGGTGTAGCGTTAACTGCAGAGAACAGGACCATGATCCACATCCCCAAGGGATTTGCTCACGGGTTCCTGACGGTCGAGGATGATGCCGAGGTTTTATACCAGATGTCGGAGTTCTACACCCCCGAGTGCGCCAGGGGATTCCGATGGAATGATCCGGCTTTTGATATCGAATGGCCGGGAGAAGTGCAGGTTATCTCAGGGAAGGACCGGTCGTACCCGGATTTCGACCTGAATAAAGTAAGGATGGAATGAAATCATTGAGAGCAAGGGACGTCTCCTTTCTTTCTGAAGCCGGACACTGGATGTACGGATTCATCGAAGAATTGTATCCGATTTGCCGAAGTATTACAGGTGAGGGAGTCCGCGAGACATTGCGGCGAATTGCTCAACATATTCCCATCGAGTTCCACGAAGTACCTACGGGCATACAGGCGTTCGATTGGACTGTTCCTATGGAGTGGAACATACGGGATGCGTATATCAGGAACGGAGCGGGAGAGCGTGTCGTCGATTTTCGGAAATCGAATTTACATATCCTCAATTACAGCATTCCATTCAGGGGAACCGTTCCCCTGGAAACGCTACGCAAGCACCTCTTTACCCTTCCAGAAAAACCGGACTATATCCCATACCGCACATCCTATTATCAACAGAATTGGGGGTTTTGTGTCTCGCAGCGCCATGCCGAAACCCTCCGGGAAGCCGAGTACGAGGTTTGCATCGACACCGAACTCAAGGATGGGAGCCTCACCTACGGTGAGTGTTTCCTCCAGGGTGCCACGGATCAGGAAGTGCTCATTTCTTGCCATATTTGCCATCCGTCGCTCTGCAATGACAACCTTTCCGGAATCGCTTTGGTGACATGGCTGGCGCGTCATATGCAGGGAAAGAGCTTGCGGTACTCGTACCGCTTCCTTTTCATCCCAGGGACAATCGGTGCCATCGTCTGGTTGAGAAGTAATGAAAATATCACCGCAAAGATCCGACACGGCCTCGTGATCGCCGGCGTTGGCGATCCAGGGAAGCCCACGTACAAGAAATCCCGACGCAGCAATGCGGAGATCGACCGTACCGTTCTCCATGTTCTCCGTGAAAGGGGATCGGAATTCTCGGTGCGGGAGTTCACACCCTACGGATACGACGAGCGCCAGTACTGTTCACCGGGGTTTGATCTACCGATGGGGGCCCTTTCCCGGACACCCCATGGTACCTACCCCGAATATCACACTTCGGCGGACGATTTAAATCTTGTGCGGCCTGAATACCTCGCAGACTCCCTTTCAATCTCCCTCGCTGTGATCGAGATCTTGGAGAAGAACTCCTTATACACGAATCTGTGCCCGAAGTGCGAACCACAGCTGGGCAAGAGAGGGATCTATCGTGCGATCGGTGGACACCCAGATGCCGGAAAGCAGGAAATGGCTCTGCTTTGGGTGTTAAATATGTCAGATGGAAAGCACTCTATATTGGATATCGTGGAACGTTCAGGGATGACCTTCACACAATTGCGCGAAGCGGCAGATCTCCTCTTGGAGAACGGCCTCCTGAAGAAATTCGACACTTAGACAACGAGATGATGTTTAGCGAATGTTCGGTTGCAGTCTAGCATGTTTATAGAAACGACAAGTTAAGGAAAGAAAAAAAGGAGCAGGGGATCGCGATGAAAGTAGTTTTATTTTGCGGTGGACTAGGTATGAGGCTAAGGGAATACTCGGAAAGTATACCAAAACCTATGGTGGAGATCGGGTATCGTCCTCTACTTTGGCATGTAATGAAGTATTACGCCAATTTTGGACATAAAGATTTCATTCTATGCCTCGGTTATCGCGGGGACATCGTTAAAAGTTACTTTCTGAATTACAACGAATGCACCTCGAATGATTTTGTTTTAATGGAGGGAGGGAAAAGCCTCAAACTTCTTGGGACAGATATAGAAGACTGGCGCATCACCTTTGTGGACACAGGACTTCAAGCAAATGTCGGGCAACGTTTGAAAGCCGTGGAAAAGCATCTAGCAGGTGATGAGGTGTTTTTAGCTAACTATTCTGATGGCTTGTCCGACGTTCCATTAGATAAAGTTCTTAGGCATTTTTACAGGCACGATAAGGTAGCATGCTTCGTTTCTGTAAAGCCACATTACAGTTTCCATGTAGTATCTTTAAATGATGAAGCCGAAGTTGGTGACATACAGCACTTGGCTAAAACAGGTATTTGGATCAACGGAGGATATTTCGTATTTAAAAAAGATATATTTAAATATATAAAGGATGGCGAAGAGCTTGTTGAGCATCCGTTCAAAAGACTGATTGCGGAGAAGCAATTAATTACATATAAATATAATGGTTTTTGGTTATGCATGGATACATTTAAAGACAAACAATTATTGGATGACATATATTCAAAGGGGAATGCTCCTTGGGAGATCTGGAAGAAAAACGACACCATAAATATATAATATCCTCATGTTTTGTTTAAAATTGAAGTTCTTGGGGTAAGAAGATGCTAAGTGTAAATTTTTTTAGGAAACATAAAGAGGACGTAAAAATATTATGCCTTGGCGCTCACAGTGACGACATTGAAATAGGATGCGGCGGAACGATACTGAGCATGCTGAAGAGATACAGTAACGCTGAAGTGTATTGGGTTATATTCAGTTCAGACCTGTGGAGAGAGGAAGAAGCTAGGTCAAGTGTAAATCTTTTTTTAAAAGACGCAGGGACCAGGAGTATAATAATCGAAAAATATCAGAATGGTTTCTTCCCGTATAATGGAGAAAAAATAAAAGAATTTTTCGAAGTATTGAAAAATCAATTTTCTCCAAATGTAATTTTTACCCATTATCGCATGGATCAACATCAGGATCATCGGACGATTTCCGAATTGACTTGGAATACCTTTCGTAATCATTTGATTCTGGAGTATGAGATCCCAAAGTACGACGGGGATATCGGGAATCCAAATTTCTTTGTTCCACTAGAATATTCAATCTGTAATAATAAGATTGTAAATATTTTATCATCTTTCAAGTCGCAAAGAGAAAAACATTGGTTTACAGAGGAACTTCTTCTTTCAATATTACGCATCCGAGGAATGGAGTCCGCATCACCAACAAATTATGCCGAAGCATTTTATTGTAGAAAAATATTAATGAAATTTAATTTGTGTGACGATTTATAAGAGTTTGTATTTTATTGCAATTTGTTATTATTAGATGCACGTATATGGGAAATGAAGTCCATATATTTAATTTAAAATATGTAATCTGAAAATATGGAACAGTGATAATATTTACATGAAAACAAATCAGGGAACGATCAACTCGATAAAACCCAGAATTTGTATGCTGACAACGAGGAACTTTAATCACAAAGTTTTTCGTAGCGTGCTTTACGAGAGTGAAGATATTCTATTAGAAGTTGATGACGTTGAATTGATAAATCTTATTCCAGCAAGGGCATATCAGTTAAAGGAAAATGTTCATAAAAAAATAATTTGGCATGACTTTACAAAAAATATTATTTGTAAAAATATAGCATACAAAACTGTTAGACTCACCAAGGAGTATGATCTATTTGTCGCTTATTGCGCTGACATATATGATCTATTGTATATTTCAGCCATTCGGGGATGGAAAGACCAATGTAGAACCAGCATATGCTGGATTGACGAACTCTGGGCGAAGAATGCATTAAAATACGATAACTGGCTGTGGGCGTTAAGTAAATTTGACCATATTGTCCTTGGGCTAAGCGGAACAGCCAAAGTGGTCAGTAACGCCTTAGGACGACAATGCCATTTTTTACCTTCTGCAGTTGACGCGATCCGTTTCTGTCCTTTTCCTCACCCTCCAGTTCGGGTAATCGATGTTTACAACTACGGACGCATATGGCAAGGGATCCACCATTCAATGCAAAACCTTGCTGCGGATAAAAAAATATTTTATATTTATGACACTATTCATGTAAGCGATGCCCAAACGAAAGATTATCGGCAACACCGGGACTTGGTTGCCAACATAGCGAAGAGAAGCAGATTTATATTTGTTGCGCCTGCAAAAATGAATGTACCCGAAGAAATTAATGGTCAAATAGAAATTGGGGCCAGATATTATGAAGCATCAGCTTCTGGAGCCGTTATGTTAGGACAAGTTCCGGATTGCGAAGTTTTTTATACAATGTTCGACTGGCCAGATGTAGTTATCCCAATCCAACCTGACGGTTCTGATGTGAAAGAAGTGCTTTCCAGTTTGTCTACACATCCAGAAAGGCTGCAGGAAATAAGCCGGAGGAACGTATTTGAAGCACTTCTTCGGCATGATTGGGTTTATCGCTGGAGGAATATTTTAGATATCGCTGGGATTAAACCTGCTCCTGCATTGGAGGCTCGTGAATGGAGATTGAAAATGATGGCTGAACAGATACAATTGTGACGAAGATGCTCGGTTGTATTTTTTAATTGAATAAAAATTATAAAGGACAAGATGGTATGTTGCAACATTTAAATGCTTCAATTAGGGGATCATTACATCGCCTGCTAGTAGAACAATTTAATTTTTGGTATCAAATAGCAGAAAAACTATTTACAAAGCATTCACCAAATCAGGTAGATGAGTTAATGCGGCGTAATAAAATGCGCCCAAATGATGGCACCCATTGGTTTGTACCAGAAGAAATAGCGCTACTCGAAGCATTGGCTTCTATTATTGTGCCATCAGATGAGAACACACCTGGTGTAAACGAGATGGATGTATTGGGTTCTTCAGCAGTGAATATTATTGAAAAAAATGTTTTGGGTTCCATAGAGGGACAATCTGTCTATGCAAAGGGGTTAATAGTTTTTGATGAACTGGCAAATCAAATCCACAAATCGAAATTTATTGAATTGCCAGTTGTAAAACAACAGGATATATTGAGATTTGTTGACATATCGAATCAGTATCGCCCAAAGTCAAGCATTTCCATGAATAAGTTAAAAAAGAAACTTCTAGTTCTTCCCCGGATGCGCGATGGTTCATATCCGGCTATCGAATTATTTGAGAAACTGGTCCAAGATGTTTTAGAGGCTTTTTATTCAAGTGAAGTCAGTTGGATTTGGCTCGGTTATGATGGACCACCAATGCCCACCGGATATCCTGATCTTGACATTCCCAGGACTCGTAAAGGGACATCAGGGGGTGGAATAATACAGGAATTAGCCGCTTCCGGCTACGGTATTACAACACCTAATATTCTTCCAAAAAAGGAAGCCATTGATGTCGTGGTCGTAGGATCTGGCGCAGGGGGCGCAGTTGTTGCGAAAGAACTTGCAGAAGCTGGTCTTTCTGTGGTGGTTATAGAAGCGGGAAAGCGTTTTAATCCATATATTGATTACCCTACCGACAGAAACGACTTCGAAGTGAAAGCATATAAAGTTTTTGAACCAGACGACAACCTCAGGGATCGCTATACAGTGACTGGCCCTAAATGGTTCGTATTAAATCGTGCCAAAGGAGTGGGGGGCTCAACACTAAAATATGTTGGATGCTCCCCCAGATTTCACGAATCGGATTTTCTTGTCCGCACGGAAGATGGGTTGGCTGAGGATTGGCCTATAACCTATAAGGATCTTGAGCCATTCTATACGCGTGTTGAGTATGAGCTTGGAGTTTCTGGACCAACCGGTTCAGAAGCCAATCCATATGATCCTCCCCGTAGCAAACCCTTCCCTACTCCTGCACACCGATTAAACTTGGCAAGTATGATGATAAAACGTGGGGCGGATAAACTTGGTTTGCATTTGGTACGTGAACCGCTTGCAATTCCTACCATTGAATGGAACGGCCGGCCTGCTTGCATCAACGCAGGCACATGCATACGAGGATGCGCGATTACTGCCAAGTCCAGTATGGACGTTACCTATCTCCGAAAGGCTGAAAAATCAGGGAGGGTGGAAATCAGGTCACAGTGCATGGCGCGCCGAGTAACGGTTTCACCGGATGGTAAAGCTCGGGGTGTAGTTTATTACGACCATGAGGGACGGGAGCATGAGATTCAGGCAAAAGCGATCGTATTGGCTGGAAACGCTATTGAAACGCCAAGATTGCTATTGCTGAGCAAGTCTGGGCAGTTTCCTGATGGTCTGGCTAACTCCAGCGGATTAGTAGGTAAGTATTTCATGGAACACCTTGCTGTCTTTGCCAACGGCCTTTTCCCGGAAAGGATAGATCCATGGAGAGGTACGCCTACCGGTGGGATGATTCAGGATTTCTATTCTACAAAAATATCAAACACATTTGCACGTGGCTGGACAACTTATGTCTCTTGTAACGAACACTGGCCACTTTCAGTTGCGAAACAAGTTCCAGATTGGGGAGAAGAGCACAAACTTCGCACCAAACAACTCTTTGCTCACTATGTTGGTTTGGCATCGGTTGGCGAACAACTACCAAATGTCCGAAACCAAGTGACTTTAGATCCTAATGTTAAGGATAAATTTGGTCTGCCCGTTCCTCGCTTGACGATCGAGCTTGGTAAAAATGATCGTGAGATGGTTAGGGCAATCCAGAACACCTTTAATGAAATACTAGAGGCTTCCGGATCAATCGAAATATTAAATAATGAGTTAAGGCCAGGTAATTCGTGCCACTATATGGGTACTTGTCGGATGGGATTAAATTCTCAAAGCTCTGTTGTAGATAAATGGGGACGTACACATGATGTCAAAAACCTTTTCATTGCGGATGGTAGTGTATTTGTAACAGGAGCAGCAGTCAATCCTGCACTTACGATATCGGCGTTGGCAATACGTACATCCACTAATATAGTAAAATTATTTAAACGAGGAGAGCTTTAATATATCCATTGTACATCTAATCTAATTATAATAATGGTGATCATATAGGATATTAACGAATTTATATCTTTTTCTTTTCGATGTATGCCATGGAATCACGGCTGTCCCGTTGTTATTTGAATAGATTCAACTGGTTATCGGGTTCAGGCAGCAAACCTGAACGCTCGTAATTCGTAAGTATCTGAAACAACGGC
>Ga0315273_10001028_pt1 | contig 30840 bp, 24 predicted proteins | sample YL17G02_0_MG_FD_205753 | JGI IMG/M metagenome (GOLD analysis project Ga0315273, IMG submission 205753) | Sediment microbial communities from Yellowstone Lake, YNP, Wyoming, USA - YL17G02_0 | ecosystem: Environmental > Aquatic > Freshwater > Lake > Sediment | place: USA: Wyoming | collected... | reverse complement strand
GCCATCAGGATTTGTGTGGGAAGAAGATGGGCGGCTGGTGGGGAATTTGAGCTTGATCCCGATCAATTTACAAGGTAAACGAGGCTACATGATTGCGAATGTAGCTACCCACCCGGAATATCGTGGACGCGGTATCGCGCGGGCGCTAACCCTGACTGCACTGGATTACGCACGCAGCCGTAATGCTGTGAGTTCATGGCTGCAAGTAAGGGATGATAATCCCAGTGCCATCCATATTTATAAAACGAGTGGCTTTAAGGAATGCTTTCGACGCACCAGCTGGTATAGTGGACCAAATATCGGGGTAAACCCTCCCACCGCAGGGATCAAGGTTGGCAAGCGTCGCCCTGATCAGTGGCCTCAACATCAGGATTGGCTAAAACGTATTTATCCACCCGACTTAGAGTGGAACCTCCCGTTTGATTGGAATTTATTTCGCATGGACATCCTGGGAAGGGTTTATCGTCTCTTTAGCCTTGAAAATCCACAACACTGGGGTGTGGAAAATAATGCTGAATTAAAGGGTATTCTCACCTGGAGGCATATCCGTGGATACACCGACCCGTTATGGTTGGCTACTCCTGAGCAAGTTGATGCGGAGGCCATTCTGGTTTTGTTGAGTAAAGCACGCACACACATCAAACAGTTACAACCTCTGAGCTTAAATTACCCTGCTGGTGTGGCAGTGGATGTGCTTCGCCAGGGAGGTTTCTACCCCCATCAAACATTAATCTGGATGGAGTATAAATATCAGCAATAGAGCCCATATAACAATGTAGGTGAATCGTAGGGAATAAGTCAACTAGGATGGTTGACTTTACAATCGATTTGACTTATACTGAAATTACCCGGAGAAGATACCGCTATGCGAGTTTTTCTCTCAAAAGTGAATATCAATGTTGGCTAACCAAGACACGCGTTTGTTAACGCGTGCCTTTTTTGTACAAAAACATAAAAAATGAAAGGAGACAAGTGAAAAGTTATGGATTCTGGCTTGATCCGCAAGCGAGAAAAAGCAAAACGCTATGCAGAACAGCGTGAACGCATCCATGTAAAAACGATCATGGTAACATTCGATGGGGATAATAACCCCCACACTGTGAAGTATACCGAGGACGCCTGGCAGTGTGATTGTGACTTCTTTCTGACGCGCCAGACGTGCAGTCATACAATGGCTCTTGAAATGATCATGGAAGGCTGTTCCTGGACAGGATAGGTCCAGCAGTGGAATTTAACTGAATAGTTTTGATACACAGCGAGCCTTTCAGGGCTCGCTTTTTTTCGTGCTTACCATTCTCGGGTCATGGAAATGGCTTCTACAAGAGTAGCAACATTCCATCCCCTGAAAAGACCGTAGAAAAGGCAAATTGAGCGATTACAAGGGAGATTGCAATCTCGACCATCAGAATACTGGAGGCCAGATCACTGCCCCAGATGTGACCACCCATCCAACCCAGGATAGCATAACATATCGCTTATCACTTATCGAGCTACAGGCAAAACACCGAAGACTTTACACCATGAATGAAAACGACGGTAATATGCTATACTAAAAATGCTCAAGAATATCCTATACTGACAGGCATATGGCAAGAAAACTCACCCCCACGAAGGTCATCCTTCCTCAGCGCCGGAAAGAGCTGTTCACCCGGCAGCGCCTGATTAACTTGCTGTATGACCTGCTGGATGAAAAACTCATCCTGGTAATCGCCCCTGCTGGTTATGGAAAGACTTCATTATTAATTGATTTTGCCTATCAAGTGGATTTACCGGTTTGCTGGTATGCAGTGGATGAGCTCGATCAGACTACGGAAAGGTTTTTTTCTTTTTTTATTGCCGCTTTACACCGATGCTTCCCGGAATTTGGTGAAGCTTCCAAAGCCGCGGTTAAAGCCATCAACCCGTTCAATCCTGACATTAATCAGCTGGTATCGGTGATTGTCAATGATGCATATGATCATATTCAACAGCACTTCTTGATCATCTTGGATGATTACCACCTGGTAAGTAATATTAAGGAAATCCAGGCCTTCATCAGCCGGTTTATTAATGAATCAGCAGAAAATTGTCATCTGGTCCTCAGTTCTCGGACCCTGCTCAGCCTTCCAGATCTGCCCTTGCTAGTTGCCCGTTCACAGGTGGGTGGTATTGGCTTTGAAGAGCTCGCATTCCGGGCAGATGAAATCCAATCCTTTGTGCTGCAGTATTACCACGTTACTCTCTCTGATTCGGCTGCGCAAGACCTGGCGCGCGATACCGAGGGTTGGATCACTGGTTTAATGTTATCTGCCCAGGTAATGGGTCAAGGAATGACCAACCAGATGAGGGCAGCACGGGTGACAGGTGTGGAGTTATATACCTACCTGGCTCAAGAAATCCTGGATCAGCAAACTCCAGAGATCCGGGACTTCCTGCTGCGTACCTCCTTTTTGGAGGAATTTGATGCTTCTCTTTGTACTTCCATTTGGGGAACGGAGGACAATTGGCGTAATTTGATCAACCAGGTGGTGCAGAACAACTTGTTCGTTCTTCCGGTTGGTGAAGAAGGAAAGTGGCTGCGCTACCATCACTTGTTTGGTGAGTTTTTAAGAGCACAATTTGAAAAGGAAAAGTCAGACCAGCTTGAAGCTCTGTTACGCAGGCTGGCTGCGGTATACACTGAGCGGGAGGATTGGGGTCGTGCTTATTCCCTCTACAACCGGATCAAAGACACTTCAGCCATTGCAGACTTGATCGAGAAAGCAGGTACTTCCCTTATCCGTAACGCACAATTCGCCATCCTGGCAAAATGGATCGATGAGCTGCCCGTTGAAGTAATTGACTCACGACCAGGCTTGTTATCCCAAAAGGGCACTGTCCTGCTGATCCAGGGTCAGGTGGAAAAAAGCCTGGATTACCTGAACCGGGCACAGATTACTCAACGAGAGTGCCATGACTACTCAGGTCTTGCACGCACATTAGCACGGCGAGCAACAGCTCTTCGTTATTTGGGAAAGTATCAGGCCTCTATCCATGATGGTTTGGAGGCAATCAAGTTATCGGAAGGGGATGCTGCATTACGTTCAGCCCGGGCAGATGCGTGCTGTGCAGTAGGAGTCAGCCTCCATCACCAGGGACAGCTCGGTGAAGCCATTACTATGCTGGAACGATCTCTTTCATTATATCAATCGCTCCAGGACGAACAAAACTCTGCCATGGTACACATGGAACTGGGAATATGCTGTCAGTATGAAGGGAAGACACACCAGGCTGTGAGACACTATGAACAGGCACTCACCTACTGGCAGGGAGTCAGGAACACCACTCGCCAATCCTTCGTCTTGAACAACCTGGGAAGCCTGCACCATTTATCAGGAAATTATACCGAAGCGGCGAAATTATTCGAGCAGGCACTGATTCTGGCAAGAAGTAACGGCATCCTGCGCAGTGAAGCTTATCTGTTATTCAACCTGGGGAATCTGTATGCAGACCTGGAGGCAAATGACAGCGCTAGAGATGCCCTTGAGAAGACTCGCAAAGCCTGCCAGACATTGGATGACCATTTCCTGCTCTTAAATGTCGACCTGGCAGAATCAACCCTTGCCAGGCGGGAGGGTAAATTTTCGCATGCCAATGCATATCTTCGATCGGCAGAGAAATTGGTTCAAAAAAGCCAATCCAACTTTGAGAAAAGCATCTGGTCAATGGAAGCCGGAAGCCTGTCGCTGGCTGAAGACAAGTTCCAAAAAGCAATCCCACAGCTATCAGAAGCATTAGCATTATTCGATGAAGGCGGACAAAAGCTGGAAGCCGCCAGTGCGGCACTACTATTATGCCGGGCATACTCACTCACGAATGAACACCTAAAAGTCAAAACGACTCTGGAGCAAGCCCTGGGGCTGGTGAAAGATTTGGATAGCCTCCAGCCATTGATCGTTGTAGGGAGAAATGTCAAGGAAGAGCTAAAAAGCCAGGCAGAGGATATAAATATTGGTCCTGGAGCTGTGAAGTTGCTAAGCCAGATTGAATATTTCGAGAGGCATATTGCCTCGCTGCGCCGCCGATTGCGCCCCCATGCAGCCACAGTCTTGCTCATCCCGCCAAGATTAAGCATCTGCGCGTTGGGTAATTCCCAGGTAAAAGTGGATGGAAAGCCAGTGACCAGCCCAACCTGGGTCAATCAAAAACGTGCTAGAGAGCTGTTTTTCTTCCTGCTAGCCCATCTCAATAAAGGCATGAGCAGGGATGAGATTGGGGTCGTGTTATGGCCAGAAAGCTCTACAGAACAGCTGAGACTGCAGTTCAGGAACACTATTTATTACCTGCGGTATGCATTAGGTCAGGACGTGATCATTAACACTGAACACCGTTATCAATTCAATTCAGATATGGATTACAGCTACGATATCCAGGAGTTCGAACGCAAGCTATTACAGGCGGAGAGTGCAGAAACACCTGCCCAGAAGATTGAGCTGTTGCAGGAAGCCATCCAACTCTACCAGGGAGAATATTACCTAGAAGCTGATGGCGATTGGGTGATGACAGAGCGGGGGCGTTTATCCCAAATGCATGAGCATTCTCTCCTTGTCCTGGCACAGCTTCACCTGGAACAAGACGAGCCTCAAACTGCATTGGTCCACTGCCAAACGATTTTGGCTGAGAATCACTGCATGGAATCGGCACATCGCCTGGCAATGCAGGCTTACGCTGCTCTCGGTAACCGGTCTGGAGTTGCCAACCAATTTGAACTGTGCAAACAATTGTTATGGGACGAGCTTGGATTAGAACCTTCCCCGGAAACAATCAAATTATATAAACTTATCCGCTGATATCAGCAATAAAATGCCCGGAAAACCCCTTAATTGGGGATTTTATTAATCTTTAAAAGACTGTTTGGAGGACAGGATTATGTAATAATATACAAATCAAGCAAGACCACATTCTATCTTAGAGGAGATAATCAAATGAACACCTGCCTTTCCACTATATATTTAAGACTTAATAAGATCGATACCCGCTATATCCGCTTTGCATTCATGGTCCTGACCCTGGTTACATCAGGTGGGATGATCTTAGGCATCCCCATCCATGGTGATGTGGGTGGATAATCGTCGATGCTTCGCATGAAATCAATCCACACAGCTAAGCTTATCGCGCCCCCACATATATTCCGTGTTTATGAATTGAGGAAAATCCTATGTTATTGATTGATACCCCCATAACGCCCGTCATTCGGCAGGTGGACAATCTACCTTCCTATGATGAATTAAACCGCTTGCTCAGTGCCGCAGTGGTCAGCAAAAGTTTTCGGAATATACTGCTGACAAACCCCGAAATTGCGGTAACTTCGGGTTATCAGGGCGAAACGTTTAACTTGAGCCCTGAAGAACGGAACTGGTTATATTCAATCCGCCCTGCCACCCTGGTTGATCTCGCCGCAAATATGGTTGTATATCAACAGGAAAGCAAGGTGAAATTGCCAGTTGAACCTGTGCCTTGTTTAGTTCGGGTGAACTAATATCGTAAGATAATAATCATCGAATTTATATTATTAGGAAGTGCTACTCTGGACACAGATGTTGTGATAAGGGAGATATCTCCCCGCTTTAATACGCTGCTTGACCATATCCCTGGCATGGCCTACCAGTGTCGGAATGATTGGATGCATACCCTTGAGTACGCCAGTAAAGGTTGTTACGCATTAACTGGGTACCCGGTGGATGATTTGATCATGAACCATGTCACTGCTTACGGCGATTTAATCTACCCGGATGACAGGGAAATGGTCTGGATCAATATTCAAAATGCATTTATTTTACAAAAATCATTCGAGTTGGTATATCGCATCCATACCCGCAATCGACAAATTAAATGGGTCCGTGAGCTTGGGGTATGCGCCTCAGGTGATAACGGGGATCGGCAACTACTGGAAGGATTCATTACCGATATCACCGACTGGAAGGTGGCGGAAGAACAAATCCAGCGCCAGGTACGTCGTTTTCAAGCCCTGCGTGCCATCGATACCGCTATTTCAGCGGGTCCGGACCTACAATTTACCTTGGGAATTGTGCTTGAGCAAATTATGTCACAGCTTAGTGTGGATGCGGCAGCAATCCTGCTCTATCAACCTGAGACCCGAGGATTGGACTATGAGGCAATCCGCGGCTTCCGTACGGATTCAGTTTTGCATTCTAAGCTTCGAATAGGGAAAGGGTTTGCAGGAAGAGCTGCTCAAACTCAAAAAACGATCCACATTCCGGACCTTTCAGTCATGAATGAGGACGAAAATCAGCCACTTCCCATTGAAGCAGAGGGATTCAAGGTTTACTATGGGATCCCGTTGATTGCCAAAGGATCGGTGAAGGGAGTGCTTGAAATTTTCCTTCGGTCAGATCGACCCGTAGAGCCGGACCGGTTGGAATTTCTCGAAGCATTAGCCGGGCAAGCAGCGATTGCTGTCGACAATTCCAGCCTGTTTGAGCAGCTGCAAGATTCGAACACCGAGCTCACCATTGCATACGATGCCACCCTGGAAGGATGGGCAAAGGCGTTGGAATTACGCGACCGTGAAACGGTTGGTCATGCCCACCGGGTGATTGAAATGACTTTACGGGTGGCTGACAGAATCGGGATACGCGGTGAATCTTTACAGCACATCCGTCGTGGGGCGCTGCTCCATGACATTGGCAAAATGGGCATACCCGACTCGATTTTGCTAAAACCAGGACCATTGACCCCGTCTGAATGGGAAATCATGCGACGGCACCCAGTGCATGCCTATGAGATGTTAAAGACCATCGATTATCTCGAGCCAGCCTTAGAAATACCTTATTGCCACCACGAAAAATGGGATGGAAACGGGTATCCGCGCGGCCTGAAAGGGAAGAATATCCCCATATCAGCACGCATATTTGCAGTGGTGGACGTATGGGACGCACTCACATCCGACCGTCCTTACCGTTGTGCCTGGCCTGAGCATCTAGCCCTGGAGTACATTCACATGGAATCAGGTAGGCATTTTGATCCTCAGGTAGTTAATGCGTTTTTTAGTCAATAAAGCTAGCTGAATAAAACGCGATGCACTTCATAAGAAGTGCATCGCACGTACGATTTCTTAGAATAACCAGGCTGAAAAGACCTGATCAGGTCGTGCCAGCAGGTCAGGTTACCATTGGTGAGAAATTTTACCAATGGTTTTATTTAAACTACTTTTTTCTTGAGTACGGGTAGACCGGTCTTGCTTTCGGATACCACGTAACCCTGCGGGACAGCGTCTAAAGCCCCTGCTTTCTGGGTTTTTGCAAAGTAATAAAGATGTTGATTTTTACCACTCTTGAGGACACGTGTCGTGGCATGGAGGAAGTAGGTTTGGCCCTTCGAGTTTTTAAAGCTAAACGCCATGGAAGTGCTCCTTTCTTCTCATTTTGAATGAAATGAGATAAATGCCCCAGACAACTCTGCCTGGATATACAAATCATACATCAAATATCAAAAAAAGGGTATTAAATAAGCATCAGTTTTTAGAATTCTTTTATTGTGGTTTTAGCAATAATTTAACCCACCAATAAAATGGCACCCAACACGTATGGGATCCAAGTGATCAATGCAAGCATTGTGTTGCGGCCACTTCGCTTGTTTTTACTATCCCAATTGAATAAATAGATAGCCATGCCAAAAGCGATCACTCCACTGATGAGTAAGATGAGCAAAGACCAGCGGGGATCAAAAACGGCTTCCATTCCAAATGCCAGACCCCGCCAGGCATTCATGGAATGGACGGTTGGCAGGAGCATAGAGACCCGGTACAAAGCAGGGGGTAACATGCTACTAGGCACCATCATGCCACCCAAAATCATGGAGGGCAGAAAGATCATTTGGCTGAATAGGACAATCGAACGTGAGTTGGGTGAAACGACCCCGATCAACATGCCAATGCTGGCAAACGTGAAGATGGTCAACAGCAATATCAAAACAAAATATCCCCAATTAACCGGCGCGTTTGCATTGAAAAAAGGAATTGCAGTAAATGTGATGATGATGGACACGATGATTATGTGCACGAAGCTACTCAACACCGGAATGGTGACAATTGAAAGCTCTGGGACGCCATTGATCTTGAAACTGCGGAATATCCCTGCTTCACGCGATTCCACCACAGGGTTGGGTAGACCCAGTAATGTACACGCCATGACTGCTACAAGGATCATCGAGGGGATGATGGTTGGTCCAAAGGTTGGGTTAAGCCCGGTCATCAACAATCCCATCAATGCATAAAAACCAAGCGGAAATAGATAATTTAACAGCAGCAGGGATTTATCGCGCATGCCAGTACGAAAATCGTACATGAAATGGTGGAAAAATGCGGTCATGACTGGCCTCCATTCGATTGGTCGGGTTGGGTGATCTCGAGAAACCTGTCCTCCAGCGAAGGTCTTTCCACGCGCAGATCAACCAGGTGGTCATCACGTGTCTTGAGGTAATCAAATATGGCTGGCACAGTCGACCCGGCATCCCGGCTGTAATAAATCACATATTCTTCCTTGATGAATTGCTGTGATACTTCCGGAAAATTTCCTGTATAGCTTATTAAACTGGCAGCTTCTGATGACACCGAGATTTTTACCAGCCCGCTACCGGAAGCAGTCAGCTGGGTGGGGCTGCCCGTCACAGCAATTTTGCCCTTAAGCAGGATGGCTACTCGGTCAGCCATTTTTTCAGCTTCAGCCATATCATGGGTGGCAAGGATGATCGTCGTACCCTTTCCTTTCATTTCAAGCATCACTTCATGAAGCTCAACCCGTGAGCTGACGTCCAAGCCGGCAGTGGGCTCATCCAGCAACACCACGGGTGGATCATGAGCAACCGCCAAAGCCAGTGACAATCTACGCTGCAACCCGGTGGAAAGGGTGGAATATTGTGAGGTTAACTTTTCACCCAATCCCAGCCTGACAAGCAAGTCAATCCTGGGAGCCACATGATGGTAAGCACAAAAGAACTCCATTGCCTCTTTCGTCGTCATGGAACCGGGAAGGCTGGAAGATTGTAGCTGTACTCCGATCAGGTTATTCAATCGTGCTGGTTGCCTGGTTGGGTCAACCCCCAGTATACTCAACGAGCCGCTTGTGGGATGTCTTAATCCCTCCAGGCTCTCCATGGTAGTTGTCTTCCCCGCCCCGTTAGGTCCCAGCAACCCAAATATTTCCCCCCGTTGCACTTCGAAGCTGATCCCGTCCACCGCCTTTGCATCACCATATACCTTGCGAAAATCTTTAACTGAGATTACATCATCCTGCATTGTTCATCTCCTTAGCTGATTATTGATATTGATAATATATTTTATCAGACTAATGGAATCATCGGTCTGGACTGATGCCAAACTTATGCCATAAATTTATGTTAATAAAAGCTGCTAATTTGGATGAAATTACTAATATTATGTTAATATAACTCTGATAAACTTCGTTATCAAAATCCCAATTTTTGGAGGCAATAAAATCATATGTTTCACCCATCCAGAAAATTCTGGACAACCACACTAAGTATCCTGGCTATCCTCGGACTGTTGACTGGCATGCTCTTGCCATTCAGCCATCTGAACAAGGCCCAGGCAGCCACACAAAAGGCTGATTCAACTCCGCCTTATGTCAAGGGTCCTTTCACAGATCCACCAATCTACGCAACGGTATTTAATGGTGACTTGCGCGATCTTCCGCAGACACCCCTCATACCCCATGAAATCCCTGCACCAAAGACCACCAAGCAAGGTAATCCAATCAATAGCAATCCAAGTGCCTGGGTCGATCCGGTTGCTCAACAATCACTGGCTCAGGGACAGATGCCTGATCCAATTGCTAATTTTGCTGGTCTTGACCTTCAGAATTTCGGCGGTGGTTGGCCCCCCGACACCAATGGAGATGTGGGTCCGACCTACTATATCCAGACCGTAAATACCTCAGTGGGGATTTTCGACAAAGCCTCAGGCGCACGCGTGGTCGGCCTTAGCTTTGATGACTTTTTCCAAGGCCCTGTCGGCACAGTTTGTGATAATCAAAATGCGGGTGACCCGGTTGTCCTATACGATCCACAGGTAGACCGCTGGATCGTCACCGATTTTGCTTGGGTCAACTTCAACACCGGACCCTTCTATGAATGCATCGCTGTATCTCAGACCAATGATCCGGTTGCCGGTGGCTGGTATTTTTACGCCATGCGCGCTGACACTGGAAGCCTGATGGGTTATCTCAATGATTATCCCAAGCTAGGCGTTTGGGCGGATGGTTGGTACATGTCGGCCAACATGTTCGGTCCATCTAACTTTGCTGTGCGTGTATGGGCACTGGATCGAAATGCTATGCTGGGGGGAACACTGATCGAACAGCATTTTGATTGCACCGACCTGACTTACTGCGCTTCCCTTTTGCCAGCCAATGTCCGGGGCGCGGTACCCCCAGGAGGCTCTCCTGAGTATTTTGCCAACGTTATGTTCCCCAATTCACTTAACATCTGGCAATTCCATGTGGATTGGGCAACTCCTGCTAACTCCACTTTCACCGGTCCTGTCACTCTGCTGGTAGCGGATTTCCAGGGGGCGGTTGAAGTTCCGCAAAAGAATTCCAGCGAATTGGTGGACAGTCTGGGAGACCGGATGATGTTCCAGCTTCAATATCGCAACCTGGCTGGTGTTGAAGCCTTGTATGCAACCCACAGCGTCTTATCGGGCGGCGTGGATGGCATCCGCTGGTATGAAGTGCGCGACCCGGGTGGCACACCTGTGCTGTTCCAACAAGGTACATACCAACCTGACCAGAATTACCGCTGGATGGGTTCCATCGCAGCAGACGGGGAAGGCAATATCGCGGTGGGTTACAGCGTTTCTAGTAGTGATATGTACCCCGCCATCCGCTATGCCGGACAGTTGGCCGGTGAAACCCCCAACCTGCTCACCCAGGGAGAGGCTTTGCTCATTCAAGGGACTGGTTCTCAACAAGGTGGATTTGGACGTTGGGGTGACTATTCCGCCATGAGCATCGACCCAGCCGATGACTGCACCTTCTGGTATACCACCGAATATTACCTTACCACAGGCAGCAACTGGCAGACCCGTATCGGGTCATTCAAGTTCCCCTCCTGTGGGGCGCCTAAAGGCACCCTCGAAGGTTATGTCTATAATTCGGTGACCAATCTGCCAATTGCTGGTGCACCCGTGTTTGCTGCTGGCGTTAGCTACAACTTTAACACCCTGACAGACAGCGCGGGTCATTATTCAATGGACCTGATCGATGGAAGCTATGACCTGACCTCTGGACCACTTCTGCCTGGGTACCCGGGTACCGATGTAGCCAACGGCTTGACCGTCGTCGCAGGCGAGACCACTACCCACGATTTTCATCTTGTCCCGACACCCTCCCTGGTGGATGACGGCGTCCAATTAAATGACACTGTCCCATCTGGAAACGGAAATGGATTCGCCGAACCGGGTGAGCAAGGCTTGTTGCTCTCCGAATCCCTGTTCAACCAGGGCGCCACTACATCAACAGGCATCACTGCCATGGTCACTAGCCTGACAACGGGAGTAACAATTAATTCCGCTAGTTCAAGTTATGCAGATATTGCTGCCGGTGATAGCGGGTCGAATACCACCACACCCTATGTCTTCTCGATTGACCCAAGCGTGCTTTGTGGGACTGATCTGAACTTCCAGGCGGTAGTCACCGATAGTGTCAACACTTACAACACCGCCTTCAGTCTCAACGCCTCCGTACCTTTACCTCGCCAGGATGTATTCTTCAATGATGTGGAAGGTGGAGCCGCAGGTTGGACGACGGGAGGCTCACCCAACACATGGGCGATCAGTACCAATGACGCACATAGCCCCACCCATTCCTGGACGGACAGCCCGGCTGGGAATTACCAGGACAATGCCAACAACTTCGTGCGCACACCCGCCTATGATCTGACTGGCAAGAGACATGTACAGGTGAGCGGGTGGTTCAAATACGCCCTCGAAACAGGTTATGACTTTGTCTATCTTGAATACTCGCTCAATGGCGGTGGCAGCTGGAACCCAACCCCCCTGGCCAGTTTCAACGGATCATCCGACTGGGTCCAGAGTACCGTCGATGCCTCGGTGCTGGACAACCAATCCAATGTCGCCCTGCGATTCCATTTCATCTCCGACCAAGGGGTCACCGAGGATGGTATCTATGTAGACGATGTTGCCCTATCCTATGAGCCGTTCGTGTGCAGCTATACCCCTGTGCCAAACGCTCCCACACTGGCCTCACCGGCGGATGGATCACGGGTCAACAGCCCGGTGACCTTCGTTTGGCAGCCGGCTGATAGTGGCGTTCCCGCTGAAGGCTACGTCTTCTATCTGGACGACTCCCCAGTGGTTACCTTCACCACTCCCATCACCACCACCACGCTGGATGTAACCCCATGGGCACACACCTGGTTTGTTAAGGCTACCACGCCTTCAGGAGTTTCATCGCCATCAGCAACGTGGAGCTTTGACGTCTTTGGCAAGCTCTTCCTGCCACTCACACAGAAGTAACCACTACTAGTGAAGTTACCACCCCCCGAGAAGGATCTCGGGGGGTGTTGTTTTACTGATCATCGTTACAAAGCTTATCAGCAGTGATTACCTATGGAGTAATAAGTCCTACTGAGAGGCTGGGTAACCATTCATAATTAAGAAGAGCCGATCCTATTCGAAGCTCCTGTCCAAGATTAATAGAACGATTTTACATTTCAGGTATACTTAACCATAGCTGCTTTCGTTGCCGTTAATGAACGGTCATGTGAATAGTGGGAGGTCGGTGAAGATGATCGTCAATTACTATGCGACCCTGCGCCAGGTGGTAGGTGTCCGCCAGGTGGAATTTTCCCTACCGCAAGGAGGCACATTACGCCAACTGATCGAAGAAATGGTCAAACGCTACCCGGGTTTGAAAAGGGAAATGCTAGATCGAAGTGGCAATCTTCACAGTCACATTCATATTTTTGTAAACGGACGCGACAGCACTCTCCTGGATGATTCGTTAGACTCCATCCTGGCACCAGGCGATACCATCTCGGTTTTTCCCCCGGTTGGTGGTGGTTAAATCTAAAAAAACGATCGGGTAGGTTGTTCAGCTTACCCGATCGTTTTCAATTTAGATGATCTCCAATTCTATCAGTTTGGCTTCCGAAACAACCCCGTCGATCCAGCCGCGTTCCTGATAATATTCTTCGAGCATCAGGTCCAGCTCGCATACCTGCCCAGTGGACCCTGGACCTGTGGCTGGCTCCTTCAGGAAGCGTTCGGGCAAGTAGTCACTGCCTTCACGGAAACCATTCAGGTTATTGTAGTATCGCTCCAGATTCCAGACGCGCTCTCCCACTTTGAGCAGGTATGCCGCGTCGGTTTTCATGCCGGTGACTGCTTCGTATTGGGCAGCAAAAGTATCCATGGATTCGGCAAAAGTGGCAAACTTGCACACATCCATACAGTCGGTGACGGTGTGTACGTTCTGGAAAATGACAACCAGCTTACCTTTGCCCTTCCATTCCAACGGATCGGTAACGGTCCCCGGTCCGAGCACATTGCCGACCACCTCAGCAGCTGGGGTATAGGCACGCAGGTGGCAGGCGCCGCGGTTGCTGGTAGCATAACCAAGGCCCATACCCTTGATACCGCGTGGGTCATACGCCGGGATGGAAAGACCCTTCACAGTCATGGAAATCTCGGGGTGACCGAAATATTTGGCACCCCGTTCGGTGCCTTGCGCCAGGATATCGCCTATGCCTTCACGTTTGCCAACCTTATCCACCAGGGCCACCATGCCCATGTAGTCTCCCCATTCCAGGTTGCCCTCGCCTTTCGTATAACCCTTCTGGCTGGCTTCCATAAACATCGAGAGCACATTACCCATCTCGATAGCATCCATGCCGTAGTCATTACATTGATCGATGAGCTTGGCAACACTGGGAGCATAGTCATTGCCGCAATTGGCACCCATCGCCCAGGCAGGTTCATACTCGAAGCTCTCCATGCGTAAACCAGCAAATGGGCCGTCCTTGATTTCAACTTCTTTTTTGCACGCCACCGGGCAGGCATGACAGGTGGGATTGTCCACCAGGATTGTTTCTTTCACCCGCTCACCGCTAATCGCCTCATGCTTGGGGAAGGAGGTGGTTTGCGAGTTGTTGGTGGGCATGGCTCCGATCACATTGGTCATATTCATCAAGACATTGGTGCCATAGACAGAAAGACCGCCTTTGCGTGGTGCAGTCACCACGCGCGTGTCGCTTAATTCAGCTAGAGCTTTGGCGTGAGATTCTTTCCATAACTCCATGTTGACAGCCTTGGGCATTTTCTTTACCGCCTTGATCACGATCGCCTTGAGGTTCTTGCTGCCGCCCACACAGCCCGTTCCGCCGCGCCCGCTGGACCGGTCGTTTTCATTCATCCAGTTGGCAAACAGGTTCAGCTTCTCTCCAGCCGGTCCAATCGTGATCACACTCAAGTCTTTCTCGCCGTATTTTTCCTGGAAGAACTTAACCGTCTCATGCACTCTTTTGCCCCACAGCTCAGACGCGTCCAAGAGCTCTACTTTGTCCAGGGTAACCAGGGCGAATACGGGTTTCGACGCTTTGCCATTGAAGATCAGACCGTCGAAGCCAGCCCAGCGCAGGCGCGCCGCCGACCAGCCACCATGGTGAGAGTCCGTGACCGTATTAGTCAAGGGGCTTTTCGTCACAACTGCCATGCGGCCGCTCAGGTTCACTTCTGAGCCGGTCAACGGTCCATTCATAAAGCATAGAATGTTATCGGGGGAAAGTGGTTCCACCTGCGGTCCATTCTCATACACGTACTTTACGCCTACGCCACGACCGCCAATATACTTCCGCTTCCATTCTTCTGGGATGGCCTCGTAAGAAACAGAGCCTTTTGTAAGGTCGATCTTAGCAATTCTATCTGCATAACCTCCAAGTGTCATTTTTGCCTCCTTTGGGCTTTACAACGAATTGAGGTGTGGGGTGCATGGGCTTCGGATTGGGAATGCTTGATAACAGTAGTGTAGCAGAAAAAGCGGGAAAAATCAATTGGTTCTTATCTGGTTAAAGTTTTCATAACGCAGGGATGAAGATTCCCTCCGACGGTGTTAATAACCTCAAGGTTGTTGATGGCGGCGCAGGTCTTGAGCACCCGAAAGCCATGCGCTCTTGCATAGGCGATGCCGCACAACTACATGGCTAGGCTTATTCCACACTAGACGTCTCACCCAAGGCGCACAGCCGGAGTGTGAAGGCTGTTACTCCTTCAGGTGCTTCATCGCCATCAGCAACGTAGAGCTTTGATGTCTTTGGAAAGCTCTTCCTGCCACTCACACACAAGTAATCACTACCAGTAAAGCACCATCCCCCGAGAAGGATCTCGGGGGATGGTGCTTTTTTAAATATCTTCGCCAGCTTATCACTGGTAAATCATTATGTCCTTTTTTCCCCCCTGATTAACAATAATTTCATTGCCTTCATCTTAGGTATTAACTATTTAACCTAACCTGCCACAACGGTACGAATATTTTTTTCTACACTTTGTACAAGATCATTCATCTGCTCAGGTGTCATCGTGGCCAGCATGTCCTTATGGACAACTTGAGCGTGCGCAATGGCTTTCCCTTTGACTTCTTCCTCCGTGCTACCAGTGGCAACAAAGCTACAATCCATCCCTAAATCCTTACATGCAAATGTTTTCATTGGATATCTCCTTTTATCTTGGATTTAACTGTTGACGATTGGTGCACCCGCATGTCCATTCCGGGTATGCATATATATTACCATAAAACTCCTAATTATCTTAATTGTCAAATTAGGAGTTTTTCACAAATTTCGATCACTGTGAGGGGTTCGCATTTAAAAAGCACAGCTTTGATGTACACTGCAGCGCAAGCGGGTAACCTTAGCCACCCCGGGTAAAACTACCTGGCATCAAATCCTGCCAGTTTTCGTTTCTCCAAGGAGCGCCCTAAAAGGCGCTCGATCGTGCGTACCATCGGCAGGTCTTCCTGCGTGACGAGCGTAAGGGCAGTACCTTGCCTGGCCATCCGACCGGTGCGCCCGATGCGGTGTGTATATGCATCCGCAGTGTCCGGCATGTCGAAGTTGATCACATGCGAGATCTGCAAGACATCGATCCCGCGTGCTGCGATATCTGTGGCAACCAATACCTTGACCCTTCCTGTGCGGAAGTTATCCATCGCTTCCTGGCGTCGGTTTTGAGATAGATTACCTTGCAGTGAGGTCGCCGGCAGCCCGGCTTTGATCAGTTGGTCAGCCAGTTTTTTCGCACGGTGCTTCGTCCGCGTAAAGACCAGGATTTGACCATTTCCTGATTTCCTCAGCAGTTCCAGCAACATCTCGGCTTTCCGGGTTTGGTCCACCGGATATACCGCATGTCCGATCGACTCGACCGGCCGTGATACTCCCAGATCGACATTCACCGGATGATTCAGGAGCTCATTCGCCAGCGAACGTACTTCGGTTGGCATCGTGGCTGAAAACAGTAGCGTTTGGCGTTGTTTGGGCAGGGCAGCCAGGATGCGACGGATATCCGGTAAAAACCCCATATCGAACATCCGGTCAGCTTCATCGATAACCAGGATCTCAATCCGGCTCAGGTTGACTACTTTCTGTTCCATCAGGTCCAACAAACGGCCTGGGCAAGCAACCGCGATCTCCGCTCCGGCGCGCAATCGCTTTATCTGCGGTAGAGCGGAAACCCCTCCATAGATTGATAAACTATGTAAGCCGGTTTGGCGTCCGAGTATCCCAATATTGGTGTGGGTTTGTTCGGCCAGCTCGCGCGTCGGAGAAAGGATGAGCACGCGCAACTTACCGCGTGATCCCTCAAGCAAGTGTTGCAAGATAGGCAAGACAAAAGCAGCGGTCTTCCCGGTTCCGGTTTGGGCTAAACCCATCACATCGCGTCCTTCTAAGATGGGTGGGATGGTATGAATTTGAATAGGAGTAGGCGTGGAATAACCAGCCTCTGATATCCCCGCATTTATGTGGGGATGAAAAGAAAACGAAGTAAAGTTCACAAAAGGTCCTTTTGGCATAAGATTGAGCCAAGGCGAACCCCAGCCCGTCCGCCTCAATTGTGGATAAAGTTTATCCATTTCGGAAGCGAACGCAAGATTATACCACATAAAATCTCTATATACGCATGGCTGAGAATTGATGCACTGCCGAATTTGGATCGTCCATATCTATTGGGTAAATCATGTAATGATAAAAGCCTGTTTTCGTCTTCTCGACGAGCACAGGCTTTTTTTGAGATTATTTAACCAGGAGAGATCAGATACCACTTATAGGTCGCCGGCATAAAAAGTGATACCGATTACCTAAAATCCTATCGATTGTCGATTACTGTCAGGAAACTGCCATCCGCCACTTTGGTTGGGTTCGAGCCATCCGTACCAACAGTAAATATCTCGTTGCTACAGGTCAGATCGCACACAAGCGAATTGGACTGCAGCAATAGAGTCTGGTCATCCAACCAACCCAGGACGGTGTAATAAGAGCCGGCAACACCAGCCAAGATCAATTTAGCCACACCGCCCAACTGATCGCCAATGGCCACCCAACCACGCTCGTTGCTGGGGTCACCCTGTGCCAGGGCAAATGCCACGCGGTCGCCACTCGGGCTAAAGCGGGCACTGCCCATTTGCTGGTAACCTGTAACATCCGCCGGGGGTTGAATGGTGGTCGTTCCACCGGTGGATAGGTCCCGAATGGTGATCACATTCTGCATGCAGTGGTCTGCCACGAAACGGTAATCTACAGAAATCGCATCCAGGCAAATCCCTCGCCGAATTTCATGACTCAGAGAAATGATCTCGGTCACCTGCTTCGTGGCGATATTGATCTGATAGAGATTGTTAGCGCCCGAAAACAAGATATATCCGCCAATCCCGTCGGGCTCTTTGCTGAAATAGAGCGATTGCCCATCGGCTGACCAGAACTCCGCCACCAGCTTCGTGGACACGGTTCCTGGATCCAAGGTCAAGAGCGTTTCGAGCTGAGAGCCATCCAATTCGCTAATTTGAAGAGAGGACGGTTGGGTGTTATAGGCGAGTTCGGTTCCCCAAGCCAGCAGTGGTGAGGTGCCCGGGCCTCCCTGCCAGAGAGCCAGCCCGTAGGTTGGTTTCTGGATGAAGGTCAGGTCATGCGCTCCATTCGCATCAACTGCAACAACTTTGGCCTGGTTGGTAGAGTCGAGCACATATGCCGTACCCAAAATAGAGCCACCTGACGGAAGAAAACCATTAAAAGCCGGGGTATAGGTTCGCCCGAGGGGGATATTCGAGTTGACCACCTGGATGGTCTGATCGGTAGTCAGGACCACAAATCCCAGCGAGGCAAGCTGCTGGGCAGCATCGACCACACTCGTGCCATCCTGGTTGGTATGGATCTCAAATTGTTGCCCATTAGCCTCCAGCTTGATACTGAATCCCTCCACGATCATATCCGTGCACAACACTCCGGGGATCACTACCCCCAAACAGCCACTTGGCCATGTCTTCGCCTCGCTGCCAGTGACATGGATCTGGTCAACTGGGATGTTATATTTATCAGACACCGCTTGTACAGCCGTCATCTGGGCTGGCGTCAGGTCAACCGGGATATGCGTGGGCGTGGGAGGCACAACGATTGGTAAACTGGTAGGAGCAGGGTACACAGCAATAGTAGTGGCTGTGGCAGGTATCGACACTGGAGCAGGGTATGCTCCCGAGGAGGTCGGCTGAGTGCAAGCGTATAAAAAGATCGAAGTAATAAATAAAGCGAAAATTGATTTCGTATTCATTTTATTACCCATTACCTTTCCCTTATTAGACGCCAATTATATCAAGAGGTTCCATAAAGGTAATAATTATCTTTATACCACCTGATAATATACCAGTCCTAATTGGTAAAGAAGACGGGACTCCACTCAGGTAGGATTGGATTTTTATTTAACACAATCATCTCTTTAGCCTGTAGAAGAAATTAATAATCGTTCAACATATCGTGTATCATGCCTGAAAACTATGCACTATATAGTTTTTCCAGTATAGTAGAATTCCGTACAATCAATTATGGAAATGCATGCAGAGCTTGAAATGATGAATATAAAGGGAAATGAGCCACTGAAAAGCAAATAGGTGCACAAGCAGTCGTAAAAGCTGGGTTGATCACTATGTGTAACAATCCAAGGAGAATCTGATGGGTAAAGTCTCAGAGAAAATCAAAGAAATAGAAAGCCAGATCGAAAAAGCACTATGGGATTTGGAATTAAAGGACGAGTTTGACAAAGCGCTGGTAATTTATCAAGCTGCTGAATTAAAACTCGAAGAATTGGGAATAAGTGCGGATAGTCCAGATTATGCAGAACAACAACGTGTATTAGCGTATTGCCTTATGCGTCAGGGGAACCTCTTGCGGCAGATGAAAAAACCGCAGGAAGCTCTGGCTCTGGGTGAGCGGGAAATTGGAGCGGCGCGGGCTTCCGGGGATGAAATCACGCTGGCACGCTCCTTAATGTCGAATGGCACCAATCTCATCGTGACCGGTGGATTAGAACGAGGCTTGATGCTGCTTGATGAAGCGCGGCAGCTGTTCGAAAGAGGCTATAGCTATGACCATCGACAAGGCTTGGGATGGTATTGGATCCTCCAAGCCGACCTGGCAAATGCCGGCTTGGTCGAGAGAGAGCCATCTGAAGTGATAGAAATGGCTGATCATGCCCTGATTTCCCTGAAACCAATAGAGAATTGGCCAGGCATAGCGAGAGCCTATGCTGCCAGAGCGAAGGCGCACGAAATAGTCGGGGATAAAGAGGCGGCATTGAAAGACCTCCAGGAGCAAATGGAATACGAGAGTAAGATTCAGTCGGAAGAAAAAACCGAGTAAAGAATATTGAATGTATGACTAAATGGCTAACATAAAACCAAACAAAAGCGGTTGAGGATAGCGCTGCAATGTAAACGGGAATGCTTCAATTGATAGGCAACAATTTTATTTCGGGAATATAATAATGTAGAAATTAAAAGGATCAATCCTTGGGGGGAGTATAAATTTCCTGGGTATCTGTATGGTGTAATGGAGGGCAAAATGAGGCTATCTAAATGTTGCTTGGTTCTTTTTTCAGCAGTCCTTTTCATATCCGCCTGTGGGTCGAGTCAACCCATAGTCTCCACGGTAATCGTACCTCGTATTATTAAAGAAACCCAAATTGTTGAAGTGACACGTATCGTTCAGGAGACCCGCATCGTTCAGGAGACCCACATTGTTACTGTTGAAGTAACTCGAATTGTTAAAGAAACAGTCATTCTGACCCCAGTCCCCCCACCAGGATTAATGGTTGAATCAACACCAGGAATTGCTCTCCTTGAACCACGCAACCAACATACCGCCACTCTGTTATCAGACGGGAGAGTTTTGCTAGTCGGTGGTAGTATAAGCCCCTCAGAACAAACCGCGGACGCAGAAATCTACGATCCTTCGACCGGCTTAACCACCATGGTAGCCCCACTTCATACTCCGCGACATGCACATTCTGCAACCTGGCTCCCAGATGGTCGGGTGTTGGTTGTCAGTGGTTACAACCAATCCCAGGGATGGTTGTATGATGCCGAAGTGTATGACCCATCGACGGATGAATGGACAGTTATACCCATGCTCACCTCCCATGGCGTTGAACACACAGCCACCCTGATGAATGACGGTAGAGTACTGGTAGTCGGGGGTGCGAATGGCAGTGGTCAACAATCTGCTCAGGCTGAGATCTTCGATCCACAAACCAATTCCTGGTCTGATGTGATGCCATTAGCCTCAGATCGAGCCAGCCACACAGCAACGCCTTTAGACGATGGACGAGTTTTAATCATTGGCGGTGGATCGGCAGCGGGTATTCCTTCAGGAGGTGACGCATTAGTTTATGATCCCCAAACGGATAGCTGGACAGCTACTGGACCTATGGTCATGCCGCGCGTTAGTGGAGAATCAGTACGACTTCCAGACGGCAAGGTATTGGTAGTGGGTGGGATTAACCTTCAGGATACCTTAGGAACCGGATCAAATCAAATACCATCGCCCAGTGCAGAAATATATGATCCCGTTACGAATGCATGGTCAGCTACAGACGATCTCGTGGAAGCACGTGATGGGTATGATCTGGTATCACTTCAGGATGGTCAGGTGTTAGCCATTGGAGGGGCTCGCATTGGAGAATGTTGTTTTACTGAAAACTCATTTGTACCGGAAATTGAGGTTTACGATCCAAGTACCGGGCGTTGGCACATCGCTGGAGTACTTCCACAACCAGGTATCTATTCAGCGGCTGTTCGATTAACGAATGACCACGTATTGGTGACCGGGGGTAAAGCCGGAGAGTCTGGTATGAATTTCCTGACCAACACGTGGCTGATTTATTATGCATACAACCAACCTTAACCCTTTTTCTACTAGTAATTATTCAATGCTGGCATAATTAGAGAAAATAGAATCCGTATCCTCGTTTATAACTTCTTACTAAACACCAAGAACAGTTAACTTAATGCGCCAAGATGTGTAGCAAAGTGCATGAATACAATGCCAATATCAATATATAGGGAGGAATTGTAACTACTCACTGATCGAGTTTACTGTTACACAAGAGGTTATTTTAAATCAGTACATCCAGATGGGTGAGTAATTACGAGGAATTTATAATTAGGTTTTGGAAAGCACTAATTTACGCATGCTTGTTGGTTACGCTAATCGTAATCGCTTCTGCAATCGAATCCCATGCTACTACTGCAAGTGTATTCTACCTATCCAAAAGTGGAAATGATTCTAATAATTGTCTTAGCCCAACGACAGCTTGTTCCTCCATAAGTGGAGCCCTAGCAAAAGCTGCACCTGAAGCCACGATACAAGTCACTGCTGAAACTTATACCGGAACCGGGGATCAGGTTATTTATATTGGGAAGGATATTTCATTAACCGGGGGATGGAATGAAGAGTTTACAAATCGAATTGGCCAGGCGTAGCGAGAGCCTATGCGGCCAGAGCGAAGGCGCACGAAATAGTCGGGGATAAAGAGGCGGCACTGAAAGACATCCAGTAGTAAATAGAATACGAGAATATGATTGACCCGCACGATGAAGGTAACTGTCAGAATTACCTGAACGCCATTAGCTACTTCCTAAATATATAGATGATGCTGAAAAATTCGCAGTGATCAAAAAGGTTGGCTCCCTACCCGCAGCTGTGGAATTTCCTGTCTAGCCACATGGAAATGCTAATGACGGGCTGGAAGATTGCATCTAGAGGCATGCTGGCCTGGTTGTGAATTCATGGATCTGGGTGAAGTATTTTGGCGGCGAATTTTTAATGATTATCAATCCTTGAAAACCGGATAAAATTGAGACACGCAAGAATTGTTGTTGTATGATATAAAGTGTGTCTAGAATACCTAAGGAGCGTAGAAAATGGCAAGCATAACCCAACCCCTCAGAGATGAGCACAAAGCGCTTTACCGGCAGGTTGAAAACCTGCGATTAGCCGGCGATGCTGTAGGCGAAAGCCTCACTACCTCTGCCCATGACAAAATTGAACAGGCTTATGATTTCCTTACCCGTCAGCTATTCCCACATGCCCAGGCAGAAGAAAAGGTTCTTTATCCGATGGTCCAAAAAATCATGGACTCTCTGCATGCTACTGCAACGATGAGCCGTGATCATATGGAAGTGGACCGCCTCACACAGGATCTGGGATCACTGCGCGTCCATAAGACACAGCTTTCTGTACCATTTGATCATGCCATGGCACTGCGACGTGTCTTATATAGTCTTTACGCACTTATAAAATTACACTTGGCCAAGGAAGAGGAAATCTATCTGCCCCTGCTAGATTCGAAACTGACCGAGGCAGAAGCCCGTGAGATGTTCGAGAAAATGGGAGCTGCAGCGCAAGAGGCTAAGGCACGCCTGCCCCGCTAAATGTGTGGCATTCACACAGAGCAAATGACGATATCTAAGCCGATGTCGGCTTTGATATTGTCAAATCTAGCTACCGTGCCTCTTCACCTGTATCAGCACTGCCAGCCGATATCTTTTGGGCAAAGAAGATCGGCAGAAAGGTGATCAAGATCACGAACATTGCAACCACATTGGTAACAGGTCGGTCGCGTGGTCGTGTCAGCTGGCTGAAGATCCAGATTGGTAATGTCATCTGCTGTCCAGCGGTAAATGTGGTCACAATGATCTCATCAAAGGATAAGGCAAAAGCAAGCATTCCCCCTGCCAGCAAAGCAGTTGCAATATTCGGTAGTACCACATGCCGAAAAGTCTGGAAGGCGTTTGCTCCCAGATCCATGGAAGCTTCTACGAGTGACCCGGAAGTGCGACGGAAACGCGCCAGCACATTGTTATAAACCACAACAATACAAAAGGTGGCATGCCCAATCACGATCGTCCAGAACGAAAAGGGGATACCCAATGACCCCAATGCAGAACGGAGAGCAATTCCAGTAACAATTCCGGGTAGTGCTAGAGGAAGGATAAGTAGCAGGGATACCGAATCTTTTCCGAAGAAATTACTCCGGTATACCGCCGCAGAGGCGAGGGTGCCTAGAATCAAAGCGACCAAAGTGGCTATCAGTGCAACGCGCAAGGTCAACCATAAGGCAGCCCATAGATCCGCTCGTCCGAGTGCCACACCGAACCATCGTGTGGTGAGACCTGGCAATGGGAAAGTGAAGGTCGCTTCATCCGTGGTGAATGCATAGATGAAAATGATCAACAAGGGCAAAAATAGAAACAATAATGAGCCGAAAGCGGCTAGTTTTAATAAAAAAGGTGTAGATTCTCGGGATGAGTTAGGTTTAGAGCGCATCGAAAGCTCCAAATTTTCTTGCTATCAGCAGGTAAATGATCATTATTACCACAGGTCCTACGGTGAATGCAGCCGCGAGTGGGATGTTACCAGAGGTGCCCTGGTGAGAGTATACTGCCTGCCCGATAAAAAAGCGCGAGTTACCTAGGGAAAGGGGCACAATAAAATCTCCAAGGGTAAGCGAAAAAGTGAAGATCGATCCCGCGACAACTCCTGGGAAAGACAGCGGTAACGTGATGAATCGAAAAGTCGCGGGTGGCTTGGCGCCTAGGTCACCGGAGGCTTCTAAGAATGATCTTGGCACCCGTTCCAAGGCTGTCTGGATAGGTAAAATCATGTATGGTAACCATATATAGGTGAAAACGATGAACATCCCAATGGGAGAGAGCGATAGAGATGAACCTCCAATCCCCGGCAAATGTAACAGCCAGTTCAGGGCTCCATCCAAACCGAGGAGGTTTACAAACCAGGAGAGGATGCCTTCCTTGGCCAGGATTAGTTTCCATGCGTATACTCTTACCAGATAACTTGACCACAATGGGAGTGTAACAGCGATATAAAGCCAGGTCTTCAGCTTTGGTGAGGCGTGCTTTGCCATGTAGTATGCCAATGGGAAGGCGATCAGCGCGTCAGCTATTGTGACTGCCCCAGCCATAACGACTGTCCGCAGGATGATTTGCATATTGGAGGATTGCAACAGCTCAGCGTAAGTTTTTAGGGTGAATTGATGAACAATTTTCCCGGTAAAACCATCCAAGTAGAAAAAGCTGTTGATCAATAAGGCGAAGAGCGAGCCTAGATAAACAACCAGCATATAAAGCATGGGAGGTCCGAGCAGTAGGAGCAGCACCAACCATGGGCGCAGGTACAAGTAGGTGGAAAAGCGCTTAACCATCTTAAGCTTCTAAATGGCGGATGTGGTCGCAGCTCCAAATAAGCTTGATACGCTGGCCTTTGGCGGAAAGCATATCCATCGATGTTGTCTCTAGGTTCTGCTGGGCAACAACTAAGTCGCCACCTCCGTCCAATTCAACTAAATAACGGGTGAAAATACCCAGGTAGATTACATCCTGCACACTGCCTGTTGTCGAGAATGTATTCGGACCAGGAATCTCTGCCAGAGGCACCAGCCGAATTTTCTCTGGGCGGATCGAGAAAGGTTGCTGGGAACCCGTGATGCGTTCAGCCAGCTCACCGCGAATTAGATTTGAAACCCCAACAAACCCAGCTGCGAACAGTGTGGCGGGGTGTTCGTAGATATCCGTTGGGGTGCCAATCTGTTCAATTTTTCCCTGGTTGAAAACAGCGATCCGGTCGCTCATGGTCAAGGCTTCTTCCTGGTCATGCGTCACATAGATAAAAGTAATGCCAACCCGTTTCTGGATGGTCTTTAGCTCAATCTGCATCTGTTGGCGTAGTTTTAGATCCAATGCGCCTAATGGCTCATCCAATAGAAGCACCTTTGGGTGATTGATCAAAGCACGTGCAAGCGCCACTCGTTGTCGCTGACCGCCTGAGAGCTGACTAGGCTTGCGCAATGCCATATTCGGTAAACGCACCAGTTCAAGCATTTCTTCCACACTGCGCTGCCGTTCAGGCTTTGGCACCTTCCTGATCATCAAACCATAGGCAATGTTTTCACCCACCGTCATATGTGGAAATAAAGCATAGTCTTGAAAGACGGTATTGACATCCCGTTCGTATGGAGGTAATTGGGATACATCTTGATCAAATAGCAAAATTCGCCCAGCAGTCGGACGGTCGAAACCTGCAATCATCCTCAGGCACGTGGTTTTGCCCGATCCGGAAGGTCCAAGCATAGAAAAGAATTCTCCATCCTGAACCCTAAGATCAACATTGTCCACCGCTCTCACATCGCCAAAATATCGGCAGACTCCCTCGAAAGTTACTGCGGAATTGTTATTCATATCATCTTCTTAATGGATCATAAATCTCACCCCTCGCCAAAAAACGACGAGGGGTGATAGGAAACAAACGGATTATTACCCACCCATTACAGCAATATACGAGCTTACCCACTCATTATAAGGGACACAATCAGTTTTGCCATTCCCACAATCCGCGGTGGGTGTGCGCCAGAAGTAAATTAGATCGAAGTTTTCAAATCCATTGGTTTTGCATCCTTCCGGACCAAGCAATTCACTGGAAGTACAACCAGCCGGTACAGCCGGGTTTGAGCCGAACCAGGCTGCCAGATCGCCTTGCAGCTTGGGGTCGAGCGAGTGTTCCAGCCACATATACGCACAGTTTGGATGGGGCGCATCGACATGCATCATGGTCGTATCTGCCCAACCTGTTGCTCCTTCCACTGGAATGACGGATGCGATCGGGGCTGCATCGAATTGAAGCATGTTCACCTGGAATGGCCAGGAGGTGGATGCAACCACGCCTTCGTTTCTAAAGTCATCCATTTGAACATAAGCATCGTGCCAATAGCGGGTGACAAGCTGGCGCTGCTGTTTCAATAGATTTATAGCCGCATCATACTGTGTCTTGTTTAATTCATATGGATCTGTAATTCCAAGTTCGGGCTGGTGGTATTTTAAATACAGTGCTGCATCAGCGATATAAATTGCACCCTCATATGCCTGAACGCGACCTTTATTCGATTGACCGTCAGCCAATGTCATTTCTTCAAAAACCACATCCCACGATGTCGGTGCCTCTGGGAATACATTGGTGTTGTACATCAGCACATTAGGACCCCACTGATAGGGAACGCCATAATGCTTGCCATCCACAGTATGCCAGGGAGCATTCTGTAGCCGAGAGTCAACGGTATTCCAGGATGGGATCAAATCAATGTTGACTTCCTGTACCGTACCACCGGCTATCAGCCGGTTGGAAGCATCACCGGAGGCTGTCACTAAGTCAAAACCGCCCTGGTTCATCAACGAAACCATCTCATCAGAAGTGGCAGCTACTTTATTAGTTACCTTACATCCGGTTTCTGTCTCAAATTGGGTCACCCAATCGTAAGCAGGGTCCGTTTCACCTCTTTCTACGTATCCTGCCCAGGAAATGATCGAAACTTCTCCTTCACCCTTGCCAATCTCCTGAAGGGGACCTGTTTCACTCTTTGCCTTGCTACCACAAGATGTAATCAAGATGGTTACAATCAGCAATAATGCAAATAACGAATACAACTTTTTTATATTCATATATTCCTCCATTTGGGTTATTTGTTTTTTTTGGTTGATATAAATGGATTAATTAGATTTTCCCTCACACACCTCACTTTCTTGGGCTCCGTCGAGCTCATGCGCCTCACCAGCGCATATGAGCCTTCTTTATGGATTTTTTCAATCCTCACAGAGACAAGCAATGGCAAGATCACCAAATTTGCTGGACGGTATGATTCTGACAGATCCAAGGCGAAAGCATTAGTTATCAACAGTTCCTCACTCCATATATTACTGTAATAAAGCTCCTGCCCATTGGTAGCCAACGCGATGAGCTTTGGAGGTACCAAAATTATATTACAAGTCATCGGAACTAATGGTTTATTCAGTTTTATATCGGTCAATAAACGCAAAGGGACGATCGGCGAATGGCTAATTTTAATATATATTTATAATTGTGCAAGCCTAAATAAATATAAGATACTCATGAACCATTGCTTGAATTTATGGGAACAAGGGCTACCTTAATACGAGACCCACACAATCGGACTGATTGCATCAACTCAGTCTGGTCATTCAGCTAGTAGCGATGGGCGATGTGTGCTAAATTTTCATGAGCTCCGGAGATTTATCCCGCCAAGGCTCTTTGCAGGTTCGGGACATCATGCTCAAAAAGATATTGAGCAAATTCCAAGAAATTAAAACCTACCACTGCCGGGATCAGCCCGGCTGACTGTAAGCCGTGCTGCACCAACCCCCACATGCCGGTGAAGAGCATCAACATATATTTCATCCCATTCAATCGCCTGTGCTGCTGATGGGTGACTTCGCCAAAGTAGCAGGACAGCATAACCTCCTCCAAGGCAGGCGGGATGGGACCAACATTGTCATGGGTGTAAACCACCGTGGCGAGATCATAGTAAATGTCACCCAGACCAGCGAATTCCCAATCCAGTATTTTGATCGCCTGGTCTTCCTCACAGTACAAGTAATTTACACTTACCAGGTCATTATGGCAAAAATGCTGCCAATCAGACAGGTCACAGTGTTGCTCGGCTTCGACCAACTGCATGGTTTCTATGAATCCATCGAAATTGGGTGGGAAGGGAACGGCGAAGCCACATGCAGTCTTGACATACGCCTCAACCCGTTGGAAAGGGGAGAATATAGAACCGCTGGGCGGCATTGAATGGACACGCTTTACGGTCTCTGTCAGCATGTGGACGTGTTCGGGTGTTCTGAACTCTGCTGCCTCCCAATGCCGTCCCTCAACCCAACGCGTAACCAAATGTCCCTCTGGAAGCAGCAGGGCAAATACCTCGGGGCCAATGCCCAGGGCAGACGCGGACTTCAGAGCCACAGCTTCGTGCTGGCGGTTGATTCCCAGGATTGGGGTGTTTTTCCCGCTCACCCGTAAGACGAACCGCTCATCCTTGACTGTTACGCGGTAGTTTCTATTCGTCAAGCCGGCAATACGCTCTACCTGAATGTCGTCTATACCAGCCCATGCGGGGACGCGCTTGATGATTGGGGTTAATTCATTTCTACACATAAATCACCAGTCTTATACGTCTCCACCGGGATGTCCAGACCGATCTACTGAAGAATTCCCTATTACACATCACACTCAAGATGGATATCTTCAGGTTCAAACGCGAACAACTCTGGATCTGGCTCCTCGGTGACAGCAGACCCCAACCGCAGATAGAAATTGACCGTATTTTCCGAGGCAGTTGCCGAAATATACAAGGTCCTGGCGCGTCGCTGACGTGCCGTCAATCTGGACAATTCAAATAGCTGTTTGCCCAACTCCCTGTTTCGATTTGCCTGGCTGATATGCAAAAACTTTAGCTGCAGTTTTTCTTTATTCTTGCCCATAAATCTGCTCTCAAGGATGGCAGTACCAACGAGTTTCCCCTCGTTGAATGCACCGCAAAACCACCCACCCCTATCGAAGCAATCGTAAAAGATCGGCGTGTATTTCTCTGCTTCACCGGGTGGCCAGCCTTGCGCTTCGAAATTTTCAGGCTTGATCACCAAAACTCCCTGCTCAAAATAATAGACGTTTTCAATCACTTCGCTTCGGTCGATACCCCAGATTTGTTCGATTTCCTCTCGCAGCATCTCTCGGGTAGTAATCATCCTTGCTCTCCCAGGTTTGCCAATTTACCAACGCTATGGGCGAGGGATAAAATACATAGGGGGCTCCCTTAACTGGAGGCAGAGGTCACAAAGCCTCATTTGCCTGTTCCAGAATCACTTTCTCTAGTGCAATTCCCGCTGGAAGATGGACCGCAAACCGGCAGCGAAAATCTCCCTGGAGCGCCGATTCAAGTACTTCAACCTCGAGCGTCTGCCCAAATATGACCTCCCAGGGTTTCTTACTGTAACCACCGCTGCAATAACAGAAGACTGGATTCATCTGGATTGAATCGGTTTTTATCGCTTCACGCGCCCACGGACAGTGACATGCAAAATATCGCTTCATCTTCGGATCGGTCTCAGCCAGAAATTGTTTGGCATTATAAGGGATTTTCGAAATGTATAACACATCTCCATCCCGCACTCCGCATTCGATCTCTGGGTTGTCCCTGACGTACTGCACAACATCGTCTGTGATTTCCTGGGCAAAAAATAGCTCTCCTTTTCGTTGACAGGTTTGCAGCCATCGAACAAAAGATCGATGTTTTTTTATCAGGTATCTATCAATGTCACCTGATTTAATATACTTCTCCCGCTCATCCTGGAAGTATTCCTCGGGTAAATCCCTCAGGCAAGCAGATAAAAGCTGTTCAGTGGCCTCATACCCTACTATTCCAATCAAACGATCGATGACTGGGAACATATCAAAAGGTTTTTCAGCGGGTGGCACCCCCAAAGCGGATATACCCACACCTGTAAAAGCTTCATTGCGCACTGACTCACCAAATACCTCCCCAACCCTTTTATAAAAGTTGGGTTGCGCTTCTGCACCATCCAACACTTCCAGGATGGCAACATAGATGGCGTTATTCTTTATAAAATGGCCATAACGTGCGATAGCAAGTAAATTATCATATGTGTTTTGCCCCTCCAGGATGAGGCCATTGCAAAATTCCCAGGTTACGGATGCATCCGATTTTCCACCCCTCGAAGCATTCAGGTACGCCTCGAATCGTTCCGCGATGGCAACCGAAGCCTCGATCTTATCATCGCTCAACTTGCGTTTCTTGAGCCGTTCTCGAAACCCATCTATATCCATATTTCCTCCTTATTTTATAGCCAACCACGCATCTACACTTTCTATACCTTCATCCAAATGATGAAGTTCACCACATAAGTCAAACTGGGAACCTGGTCTGGGGATCTAAACCGAACAAATCTTTCTATGGATGAGTAGTTAATTGCTCCAATAATCAGTGAGTTTCTACTGGCATACAATATTGATACTGGACCATACAGTGTGCAATGTCAACGATGAAAAATGAAGCTAGTTGAATTTATCTGTGCTGGTTGAAATACCCTGATAATTTATTGCCACTTTCATCCCGCCAGGGTGTATATTCCGCCACTCTTTTAGGGTCATGCTTGAGGAAGGCAGAAGCCCACAGCAGCATGGTTGCAAATTGTGTTGCAACAAATAAATCGAGCTGAGCCCACTGTGTCTCCGGCAAGCTCCGTATTTGAGCATAACCTTCCTGAAAGGCATCGCTCATTGGTTTCCAATCTTGACCCCACGCCCACTGGCATAATGCCACGGCATTATCCCACATCCAATACCCAAAGCCACAGTCCTCAAAATCAATTGGATAGGCTTTCCCGGCTTTATATAGTACCC